>Ga0187854_10000185_pt1 | contig 95109 bp, 78 predicted proteins | sample June2016WEW_6_15_FD_132445 | JGI IMG/M metagenome (GOLD analysis project Ga0187854, IMG submission 132445) | Peatland microbial communities from SPRUCE experiment site at the Marcell Experimental Forest, Minnesota, USA - June2016WEW_6_150 | ecosystem: Environmental > Terrestrial > Soil >... | reverse complement strand
TTAAAAACAACTTCATGCACAACGAGGGGTGGCTGACCAACAACACCGGCTACCCGGTCGCGTCTTATCTGCCCGACACCGTTCCGCCGGCCGCCTCCGCAAATCTGTGGGGCCATCGTAACTGCTGCATGCAGAGTTGGACTGGGACCTATGACCGGATGTGCCAACTCGTAGAAAATAACCGCTTCGGAACTGTTGGCCCCCCAGCAGAGGACAGCGGAGGAGAGAATCTGACGATCTGCGCCCCTGGAAACGTCATCCGTTACAACGAAATGTTCAACCCGATAAACAACGCAGTTCTATTTAAGCAGGGGGCATCACGGCCAAATAGCCTTTGGGGGGACTACAACGCCTTCTATAACAACACGATTTACAAGTCCGGTCGCTATAACAATACAATCGGAATATATGGTATCTGGCAGGGATATGGAATTTTCGCCCCCTGGTGGACTGGCAATTATGCACGCGTCGGAAACGCGGTAATCAACAACATCATAAACTCCACAGGCGGGTCGAAAGAAATTGACATGGACCCCACGGTGAACACGATAGCCAACAACTTTCTGGCGGCGAGCGGCAACCCGAAGTTTGTGAATACAAACGTCAACGACCCTACTTCATTGACCGCACCCGACTTTTCTCTTCAGGCAGGTTCCCCGTGTATAAATGCCGGGACCAATCTGACTTTGGCAAACGGTTCTGGTTTCGGCTCAACCTCCTTGACCGTGGCTAACGCCATGTTCTTTCAGAATGGAACCTGGGGGTCGGACCTGGCCCGCGGCGTGACGCTGTTCCCAGACTGGATAGCGATAGGGACGGTTGGGAACGTCGTCCAAATCTCATCCATCAATTATGACACCAATGTTATTACTCTGGCGTCACCAATGACGTGGGCGGACAAGGCCCCGATTTGGCTTTACAAGAACTCGTCTGGCGTTCGCGTCCTTTACGGGAGGGCTCCCGATATTGGAGCCCATGAATTTGACCAACGCTAACCCGACCTCCCCCTTTGAGTTTCCAGATAATTGAATGCTGCTAATATTCCTGCAGCAGCTGTGTCGAAATTGAACTCCTGCACCTTGCTCTGCGCATTTTTCGAAAATCTTTCCCACTTTTCGTCATTCGAGAGCATCTCGACAACCGCTTGAGTCCATGTATCAACATCCAAAGGTAGAACATAGCCGTTCTGCTCATTTAGAACCAGCTCTCCTGCGGCTGCTGTCATATCGGTCGTTACCACTGGGGTTCCCGCCAACATCGCCTCATTAATGACCACACCCCAACAGTCGCCCGAGGTTGGCAATAACAGCAATTTTGACTGTGCATAGTAAGTTGGAAGCATATTATGTGGAATAAAGCCTGCAAACTCATATTCTACACCGTGCTTCTCGAATATTGCCCGCATGCCCGCCTTGAGGAGCTCATTGCCTTCGCCAATAATTAAAACGCGGCACCTTCCAAGCCGTGCCTTGACGCCGGCACAGACTTTAGCGAAAAACTCAGGGTTTTTTACCGGGACAATTCGGCCGGAAAACATCACATCAAAGCCCCGCTCAAGCCGGTTGCCGCCTAGCCGCTCTTTGAAAAAGTCATTATCCGCAACCAGGTGACTCAAGAATAATTGTTCCGGCAGGATATGGCGGTTGTAATGTCTAAACAATGCAAGGGTTTGCCGGCTGGCGCCCACAAAAGCGTCTCCAAAAGCATTATAGATGATGCGCCTTGCCAGCTTCTGCAGAGAGTTGATCCCCCGATCACGGCCGAACCAAGTGTCATCCAGAAGAGCTATTTTCGTCCTTAGCACCCTACAAATTACCAACGCTAGCCACGCCGTAGGATCCTTTATGCTCGCGGAGATGAGCGCGACACGCGGCCGCTCGCGCAAGAGAAATGGCAAAATACCCGGATTGAAGAACCGTTCTGTGTCATGGATGGTGATCGTGATGCCTCGCAAAATATTTTTCGGATGGTTCCCTAGGCTAAAGCTCCAAAGCCGGCGCTTTTCGTTGCTCTTGAAATATACCACCTGAACCGCACCCGGCAGAGAATGATAGACCCGCTCGAACACAGGCTCTCGCCAGGGGGTAGGAATGTCATTCAGGATGAGATAGGTCATGGTCTCTCGAAGCGTCAAGAAGAGACTTTTGTTCGCTGCGTTTCGGCATCTGCTCGAAAATATTTTCCATGATCCTAGAGGTCCTCAGGATCTCTGCGGCCGAAATGGGATCGGGCTTGTTATCCCTGATGGCAGAATAGAAAAGCTCCATCAGTTTTTTCATCCCGTAATCCATGTGGAACGCGTTTCTTGCAAAGAGCTTCATGTTGCGGAATGAATTGCGCGCAAGCTCCCGGGCATGGGTCCATGGGGCAAAAAAGTAACGCAAGTAGCTTTTATAATGCGAAGGGCCATAGCGCAAAACGGTGCGGTATGTGTTATCCATAACCAGGATTCCCGATTTCCCATAAAGACGCAATTCGTTGGATCCGGCCCCAAATTGCGTGGTGAAGAGGAAAAATGCCGTTGTGCCTTGCTCGTCTTGAATGGTCGCACGCACCTCATCGATGATATCGCTCTGTCCCAGTTCCCTCAAAAAAGGGCTGCTGAAGCTCAGGGAAATAAGGCTGGGATTATCGCCAACTAGGAATTCTGCGATCTTGCTAATCCCGTGGCTGATGAGGTTTTGTAGAAGCGAGCCGGGAAGACGCCTAACCCAATGATTGGAATCCGCCAAGACAACCCTGCCATAAGTTGGGTCATCGTGTGAGTAACACTGTATGGACTCCATATGGATCGGTGGCCCGCCAAGGAATCCGGCTTTGACAAGTTCCCGCATCCGGATGGCTTCTGGGCTGAATTGGAGGTTATGCCCCACCGTAATCCGAAGCTGTTTCTCCTGTGCGAGATGAAGAAGGGCCTTTGCTTCAGCCGTTGTCTCAGAAAACGGTTTTTCTAAGTAGACGTGGCATCCGGCTTCCAGACACATCCGTCCCAATGGAAAGTGCGTTTGAGCCGGAGTCGTGATATGCACCACATCCGGCTGGATTTTCCGAAGCATTTCCTCCGCATCCGTAAACACATGCTGGATGTGAAAGCGATCGGCAAGCTGTTTTGCCATCAATTCCTCGGTGTCGCACGCGGCGGTGAGGGCACAGGACGGTAATGTGCGAAGCTGAGCCGCATGCTGATCCGCGATAAATCCACATCCGATGATCGCCACCCTTGTCATAATTTGTTCATCCATCTTTTTGATACCTAAAATACCGGGCTAATGCTTCCCCCATGGGCACTCGGCACTCCCAACCGAGGCGTTCCTTTAACTTGTTATTGGAATATAGATTTCCCTTCCAGGAAAAGGAGCAGGTGCGGCGGTTAAACACCGGCGGCAATTGTCCAACGGACCACGCTGAATAGCGCTCCCAGAGATAGCAGAGGAAGTAGGTTAGCCAATAAGGAATCCAGATGGACCGGAACGGACGAACTCGGTCCTTGTATTCACGCAGAAATCTCCTGCTCTTGGGGAGATCATCGTCCATGACATTGAACACCTCTCCGTCCACGCCTGGAATAAGCCCCGCTAAGACGATCGCGTCTGCGCAATTTTCTACATATGTCAAAGGAATCCGGCCGGCCCCGCCAACGCGGATAAAGACTCCAAATGTATCCATCCCGATAGATCCCGGGATCGCCTTCTTGCCGGGGCCAAAAACAATGCCTGGACGGATGATCGTATATGGAATCCCATGCTTTTGATGATAGGCAAGCACGATTTGATCCTGCCTGATCTTACCATAGACATAGGCATCATAGCGCTCTTCCAGATTCTCCTCCAACGGACAGGATTCGTCCCAGATCGCGCCTCGTCTCAGACGAAGGTTGGAATAAACCGCAAAGGAGCTCACGTTCACGAAACGACGTAACCCCTTGTGTCGAACCACGGCGTCTAAAAGATTGCGGGTGGTGATGACGGAACCCTGAAAGCATCCGGGGAACGACTTCCCCCGCCCGGCCACTAGGTGATAGATAACCGCAACTCCGTCGGCCGCCCTAGCGCAATCCTGCCGCGACAGGAGGTTACCTTGGATCATCAGACAATGATTCTCGGGGTGCTTAAGTAAAACAGCCTTCAACAGAGCATTCTCACTCGCCGGGCGGACAAAGCAGCGTACGTCCTTAAAACCAAGGCGCAGCAATGAATCTACCACGCGCGAGCCGACGAATCCGGCGGCCCCCGTAACCAATACGGGATCACTTCGGCTAACTATCCAATCTTCATCCATAATGATATCCCTCTTTATCAAAAGGCGAGCTTATGAACTCGGTACAGCCGGTAGAGCCGAAGTAACTCGACCTCAGATACGTCATGCGCTTTACCAACGGGCGATCGAGGGCAGGGCCTCTTGATGTCCACTGCTGCTTTGGGCCAAGGGAAAGAAGATGGCCCCTCTGGGCATTGTTGGCAGATAGCCCCCGACACGGCTGTACTACCTCTTACGAAATGATAATAGTCCCGGCTGAGGGCGAGTGTCAACTTCTAAAACTGACAGACGCGGTTTGCACCTAAGGCCTTCTCGGGCAGGCTTAGGGCATTTAGGGAAGGAGGAGCCTTGTTAGAAGTTCCGCCTCTTCCACAGCTCGATCCCGAACGCGGCCGAAAGCCTGCTCAGATGATAGAATCCTCTTTCCATGCAGTTCATCAATACGTGAGTTCCTATGCAGGCACAAACTGGAGCAATTACAGTATAGACCGATACCGCGATAGCCGACTTGAGAATAGCAGTGATTGACTTCAGTTTACGGCCCTCGGTTGCCAGGTATTTCTGGGCATTGAAGCCGTTTACGAGCGCTCGACGTAAGAAATAACTCTTGCTCCAGCGTTCGGGAGGCACGATTTCGTAAACAGGAGCCTCCTCGACTGCAACGAACCGAAAACCTAATCTCATCGCATGTCTGAAGAAGGCCTGGTCCGACCCGCCGGTTCTAAATGTCTCGTCAAAACAAATCCCATACCGGTCAAATACGTCCTTCTTGAGCAAGACATTTCCTGTACGGGTTTGGTGCCACTGCAGTAATGTTCCGGTACGCCACTGCGGAAGGTCGCACAGCCCACTCCTTTTGAGCCATGCCGGGGGGTGTTGTTCAAAGAAAGGAATGACGGGCCCTAAAGCGCCGTCCACTTCGAAAGTCCGCACGGCTTCGTAGAGTGTGATTAGCCAATGAGGAGGAGGGAATTCATCATCGTCCATGATCCCGATAAAGTTGCCTTTCGCTAGCCGAATGCCATGATTTCTGGCCGCAGGGATTGTTCTCTCAGGCTCAACACCATATACAATCTCCATGCTCAATTCCGACCTTAGCCGCGCAACTTCCGCCTGCGCCGGCCCGGAAGGATCGTTGTCAACTACGACCACAGAAAAGGTGAACCGGCCATGCGTATCCTGGAGAGCTAGATTCCGCAGTAGTCTAGCAAGCATGGAATTCCGGCGGTATGTGCAGACGCAGACCGATATGTGGTCACCCATGAATTCCCTTTTCGGGAGCCGCGGACGTATCGGTTCTGTATCCGGCATAAAAGCAGCTCATGTTCTTCCTCCGAAGCTATTCTTTTATGAGTAAATCCCGCACGCTGTCCAAGTTCACAGATCCCTCTTTCTTCATCACGGCGCGGCCGACATAGAGAATCAGGAATAGATTCATCGCCGCGCCCGCTAGCGCGAACAGCATAACGGTTTGGTGGGCATTAAGCAACAAGCCTCCTAAGACCAAGGCCGAGGTCCTCGCGGCCAGCAGACCCAGGTCGTAGAAGAAAACAAAGCGTTGGATTCTGATGATCCTTGCGAATAGGACCGCCGGGACGTTGCAGAATACGACTGCCAGCCAAATGATCAAGCTTCTTGCAAACTCCCCTGCGAGTTGCCACTGGGAGCCGAATATCCAAGTAAAAAGCTGAGGAGCCCAAATGATCAAGATAGCCGAAGGCACGAGCGCTATCGCAAATAGAACGGCCGTAACCTTGATATAGAGCGCGGCCAGGCTTCCGCCCTGGTGCTGACATTCGCTGGCCTTCTGAAAGAGCACTTGCCGAAGCGCGCCTGTTATGAGCCCCATCGGCGTGCTAATAATGGTTGTGCCGAAGGCGTAAGCCCCGGTTGTCGCTATGCCGAAAAAGTGAGCTAAGATGAAAATCGGCAACCCCCCCGATAATGCATTGATAACATTTTGAGAAGCCATATATATAGGGAAATCGCGATACTCTTTGGCCAATCCCTTCATCAAACCCCATCGAACTCGACCTCGCATGGCCGCAAGGTCGGGAAGTAGCACGCGAACAAGGTTGATGCTGGCCAACGTATCGCCCAGAATGCCGCTGATAATGAGACCCGGGGCGCCCCCCTTTAAGAAGCCAAAGCCGAGTCTCGATCCGTTTGCTGATACGCTTCGAATCACTTGGGATGCCGATATGGCCTTGAAGGCCTTGGCTCTTACCGACCAGGCCTGGCAAGACGAATTGATACCATAAACCATAATCGATAATACGAGCAGTGCCAACGGCCAAGCGCCCTGGGTTTTCATCAAGCCGTTCGCAGTCGCGGGAGCAATCAGGCACCACAATAGGCACATGAAGCTAATAATGACCGTGCAGAGGATCGAAAGAGAAAAAATGTTGAAAGCATGCTCCTTGTCTTTCGGAAGCATGATCGCCGTGTCATATCCCAACGTCACGCCAGCCATAATAACGCCGGCTACAGCCGCGAAGGAGCCGGACACACCAAAGTCCGAAGGGGAAAATAGGCGACTGATTACCGGAGACAGGAGGAAACCGATGACTTGGGCCATGCCCGTGCCGGCCATGACGACCATCATGTTCTTGAAAAATAAGGATTTCCTTAGCTTGGCGAGGAGACTTAGCAGGAAAAGCTTCACTAAAAATCCCGTTTCTTGACAAGCTCGATCCCGAAAATCGCGCACAATCGACTAAGCTGGTGGCCGCCTCTTCCCAGGCATTTTGCCAATATCTGGTTCCCCTTCCAGCGTTCAGGCGGACCATTCTCATAAACAGGAGCTTCTTCGACTGCGATAAACCTGCAACCCAATTGGATTGCCTGTTTAAAGAACGCGCGGTCCGAGCCACTTGTCTTCCATTTTAGGTCAAACCGTAGCCGGCGCTTGTCAAAGACCTCTCTCTTCAGCAAAACGTTACCTGTCCGGGTTTGGTTCCAAGTCTGAGACGGGAATTCATCGTCATCGATGATCCCGATGTAGTTGCCTCTTGCGAGCCGCAAGGCATGGTTTCTGGCAGCTGGAATAATTTGCTCGGGCTCGACGCCGTAATCGATCTCCAGACCGAGCTCGGCCTTAAGCCTCATAACCGTGTCCCTGGCCGGTCCCGAGGCGTCGTTGTCAACCACGACGACGGAGAAATCGAACAGCCCGGTAGTTTCCTGCAGTTTCAGGCTCCTCAGCAAACGTTCCAACATTTGGTTCCGACCGAACGTGCAGATACAGACGGTGATGCGGTCTTTCATGGCTTCAGATTCTAATTTCCAACGGGGTCACTCTTAGTGCGAAAGGTAAGCGAAGAAGAAACGGTGAAAAACAGGACGATTGCGGTCAGGTAGTTCGTGAAAGAATCAATTGAAGACTCACCCATGTTGTGAACCACGGACATGATGATGTAGCAGATCCAGAGGATTCCCCAATCGAAATCATGGGAAAGCTCCCGATGAGCCTTCCTGCAGGACGATAAAAGAAAAGCCGATACCAGCAAAATGCCGATGAAGCCGAGCCCTAAGAGCACATCCAGATACCCGCTGTGGGCTCCGGAAATTTGGTATAAGTCCTGTCTTCCAGGAGTCCAGAAGACTCCGAAGCCTCCCCCCGCGAGGGGCCTGCTCATTACTACGGGCAAAAGAGAGGCCCAAACTTGTGTCCTGCCCGTTAGTGTCGCGTCCCGCCCCACGGCCGAGGCAAAGAACCCCAACTTCGAGCCGCTGGTGAATATGGAGACAATTCCGAAAACAATGATGACGGTCACGAGTGCCGTTAATGTGCCGGCCGATATCTGGATCTTGTTTCTCTTCGCTAGATAGTATCCGCCGAAAACCAGAAGGCCCGCACTAAGAGCATAGACCGACGTGGCGGAATAGAAAATTTTCCCCCCGGGCCCTCCCAATAGCCAAAATGTAAGCGCCAAGAGAAGGATTTCCGCGGGGGTTTGAAATCTCCATACAGCAGGGTTGTTGCCCTGCCACCTCCTGACAAGAGACCAGATAAGGAAGATCGCGGAAATAATACATAAGCAGGCCAGGCTGTTTTTATGGTTGGCGACCCCTATCCACATCTCCTCACCTGACCAGCGGGTATACAAGCGCCCGTAATCAGGAAAATACTTGATGAGAACCGGCGAAAAGGGAATAAGAACATAAGTCGTCCTTGTTAAAATACTCTCCAGCGCACGGCGGGGCGAAGGCTCCGAGAGGACGACAAAGGCCATTAAGATCGCTAAAAACTCTTTGCCCCACCGTTTAAAAGAAATTAAGGGAAGGTCCGACCAGAGGACGCTGATAAGCATGAAAATGACCAGTGCCATCAACCAAGCGTTCTCTCTCATGGCGCCGGGCCAGTCGATATCTCTCCGGATGAGGATGACCATGGCCGCCAGAATGAGAGCTGCCTGGAACACAAGGTCCAAAGGGCTTCCCTGTTCGGGGTCGGCGTTCCGTACTTGAAACCATACGCCTAAGGGCTTGCTGGCGATAACAAGCATCCAAATAGTCGGGATCCATATAGCCCGGCTTACATCAGGTGCCTGCTTGCGTTCGAGCCGAAGCAGGAAAAGGACGAAGACTATGCACAAGGCCAATGCTAGGGTTGGCGGCAAGTATGTCTCCTCTTCTCTTTTCCGCCCGTCAATATACCACCGCCAAGCCGGGACTTTCAATAAGAGAAAGGGGATTGACGCTGAACAGGGAATAACATAATTTATATGAGGAAAGGGACCTTATTGAAGATCCTCATCACCGGAAATCTGGGCTATGTCGGGCCGGCCGTTGTCAATCAGCTCCGCGCGTCGTTTCCGGACTCCATCCTTGCCGGACTGGACATCGGGTATTACGGCAATTGTATGATGGGCATTGGAGCTCTCACCGAACGCAAGTTGAATATTCAATATTTCGCGGACGTCCGAAGGCTTCCTGAGGAGGTCCTGCACGAAGTGGATGCTGTCGTCCATCTGGCCGCCATTTCCAACGATCCCATCGGCAACAGGTTCGAGCAGGTAACGCTCGACATTAATTATCGGGCCAGCGCCAACCTCGCCCGGAGGGCAAGAGACGCGGGTGCCAAGTCGTTCGTCTTTGCTTCGAGCTGCAGCATGTATGGTACCGCCGAGGAGAGCGAGAGGACCGAACACTCGCCGCTGAATCCGTTGACGGCCTACGCGAAATCCAAGGTTTATGCGGAAAGAGATCTAAAACCGCTTGCCTCCAAAGCGTTCAAGGTGACGTCGTTACGGTTTTCGACAGCCTGCGGTTGGAGCGACAGGTTGAGGTTGGACCTGGTCCTCAATGATTTCGTCGCGGGGGCCGTGGCCTCGGGCGAGATCACGATCCTCAGCGACGGGTCGCCCTGGAGGCCGCTGATCGACGTCAAGGACATGGCCAGGGCGATCGATTGGGCGGTCTCCCGCGACAGCATGAACGGAGGAGACTTCCTGGCCGTCAACGTGGGGCACGAGTCGGGAAACTACCAAGTCAAGGATCTGGCCGAGGCCGTGGCTTCGGCCATTCCCGGAACCCGTGTATCGATCAACAAGGACGCTCATCCGGACAAGCGCTCCTACAGGGTCAACTTCGACCTCTACGGAAAGCTCGCCCCGGCATACGAGCCGGCCGTCGGATTGACGCAGTCCATTCGGGAATTGAAATCGGGCCTGGAATCCATGGGATTCCAGGATAAGGAGTTCCGCGATTCGAAGTACATGCGACTCAATTTGTTGATGGAGCTTCGCAGAAAAGGACTCCTGAACGATAAATTGGAGTGGACGGGGGCATGAACACGGACCCTCTCTGCAGATTCTGCGGGTCGCCCTTGAGGACTACGCTCGTCGACCTTGGCATGTCGCCTCTCTGCGAAAGCTATCTTAGCGCCGGGCAGTTGAGCCGGATGGAGCCCTTTTATCCCCTGCGCGTTTACGTGTGCGGCAGCTGTTACCTGGCCCAGCTCGAGGAATTCGTCAGCCCGGAGGAGATTTTCACCGAATACGCCTACTTTTCTTCCTACTCCGATTCCTGGCTGAAGCACGCCAAGAATTACACGGACCTGATGGCCGAGCGCTTCGAAATCGGCGCCTCGAGCTTCGTCGTCGAGCTGGCCAGCAACGACGGCTATCTGCTCCAGTATTTCGTCGAGAAAGGCGTTCCGGTCCTGGGGGTCGAGCCGGCGCGCAACATAGCCCAGGTGGCCATCGAAAAGGGAATCCCGACCCGCGTCGAATTCTTCGGGGAGAAGATGGCCGCGCGCCTGGCCTCGGAGGGAATAAAAGCGGATCTCATCATCGGGAACAACGTGCTGGCTCAGGTTCCGGGACTCAACGATTTCGTCTGGGGCATGAAAATCCTGCTCAAGGCCCGGGGCGTCGTCACCATGGAATTTCCCCATCTGGTCCGGCTCATGGACGAGAACCAGTTCGACACCATTTACCACGAGCATTTCTCGTATTTTTCGCTCCTCGCGGTGGAAAAGGTTTTCTCCGCTCACGAATTGACGATCTTCGACGTCGACGAGCTCTCCACCCATGGAGGGTCATTGAGAATTTACGCCAGGCACGCTGAGGACGGGACAAAGCCGGTGACGGAGAGAATTGTTGGTCTCAGGACAAGAGAGGAGGCGGCTGGCCTCGACCGGATAGAAACCTATGGCGCGTTTTCGGAGAAGGTCAAGGAGTCCAAGCGGAAACTACTCGAATTCCTGATCGGGGCCAAGAGCGCGGGAAAAACGATTTGCGGCTACGGCGCCCCGGGAAAGGGCAATACCCTCCTCAACTACTGCGGCATCCGCACGGATTTCCTCGACTATACCGTCGACCGCAACCCTTATAAACAGGGGAAGTTCACCCCCGGTACCCATATCCCGATTTTCCCCCCAGATAGAATCCGGGAAACGCGGCCGGATTATCTTTTCATTCTGCCCTGGAATTTCAAGGATGAAATCATGGGGCAGATGTCTTACATTCGGGATTGGGGCGGGAAGTTCATCGTGCCCATCCCCGAGGTCAAGGTCTACGAATGATCTTCCGCGAGACAAAGCTGAGGGGTGCCTTCATCATCGACATCGAGAGGCGTGAAGACGACCGCGGTTTTTTCGCCAGGACCTGGTGCCGGCGGGAGTTCGAAGTTCACGGCCTGAATCCCCGGTTGGCGCAGTGCAGCATTTCATTCAATGCCAGGAAGGGGACGCTCCGGGGGATGCATTATCAGGTCAAGCCGTTTGAGGAGGCCAAGCTCGTCCGCTGTACGAAAGGGTCTTTGTGCGATGTCATCGTCGACATGCGTCGGGATTCCCCGAGCTTCAAGGAACATTTGAGCATCACCTTGACGTCCGGCAACAGGACCATGCTCTATGTCCCCGAGGGCTTCGCCCACGGTTTCCTGACGCTCGAGGACGGCACCGAGGTGCATTACCAGATTTCGGAGTTCTATGCCCCCGACTATGCGAAGGGCTTCCGTTGGAACGATCCGGCCTTCGGCATCGCCTGGCCGTCGGCGGTCAGCATCATTTCGGACCGGGACCGGAATTATCCCGATTTCGACGGATGAACGAGGCCGGAAACCATGTGCGCCAAAAAACCGGGGAATCCGATGAACGAAAAGAGTATCGGTTTCCAGATCCATCGATTGATGACCGAGTTGTACCCGCTCTGCCGGAGCATCACGGGCGACGGGTTCCGGAAGTCTCTGGAGATTCTCCGGCGCCACGTTCCTCTTGAGATCCGTGAGGTGCCTTCCGGGACACGGGTGTTCGACTGGACCGTGCCGAAGGAATGGAATATCCGGGACGCTTATATCAAGAATCCGAAGGGCAAGAAAATCGTCGACTTCCGGAAATCCAACCTGCATGTCGTGAGCTACAGCATCCCGGTCAAAACGTGCCTCTCTTTGAAGGACTTGAAAGAACATCTTTTCACTCTGCCGGCCCACCCGGATTGGGTCCCTTATAAGACCTCCTACTACGAGGAGAACTGGGGATTCTGTCTGAGCCATCGGCAATTCCTCGCTCTTGAAGAGGGGGATTACGAGGTCGTTATTGACTCCTCGCTGGAAGAGGGTTTCCTGACTTATGGGGAGCTCTTGCTCCCCGGTGAAAAGGAGGAAGAGGTCCTGATCTCGGCCCACGCCTGCCATCCGTCCTTGGCCAACGATAACCTCTCGGGGGTCGGGCTGGCGACGATCCTGGCCAAGCATCTGGGAACCGTCGGCAGCCGCTTCTCCTACAGGTTTCTCTTCATCCCCGGCACCATCGGGGCGATCACCTGGCTAAGCCTGAACGAAGAGAAAGTCAAGAAAATCAAAGCTGGGCTGGTCGTTTCGGGCGTGGGCGACAAGGGGGAAATAGCCTACAAGAAGAGCCGACGCGGCAACGCCGAAATAGACCGGGCCGCTGCCCACGTCCTCGGTCATTCGGGCCAGCCTTATCGACTGCTGGATTTTCATCCTTTTGGATATGACGAACGGCAGTATTGTTCGCCGGGATTCAACCTTCCCGTTGGAAGGATTTCGAGAACACCTTATCGAGAGTATCCCGAATACCACACCTCCGCGGACAATCTTGAATTCGTAACGCCCGATTCCCTGACGGAGAGCTATGAGAAGATTCGTGCCATTCTCAACGTGCTGGAAGGCAATCGAAATTACCTGAGCCAGAATCAGAAGTGCGAACCCCAGCTGGGAAAACGAGGCCTATATGCTTCATCTGGAGCTGAAGAGCTCGCGTTGCTTTGGGTGCTGAACCTGTCCGATGGCGGTAACAGTCTGCTCGATATCGCGGAAAGGTCGGGGCTTACATTCGGGGCGGTCCAAGAGGCGGCGCAAACGCTTGTCAAAGCCGGACTTCTGGTTGCGATGTCGGAGCATCCTGCCGTCGATAGGCGGCCTTAATGGCGTTTTTCAAAGGTCAAGTCGCGGTCGTGACCGGCGCGAGCAGGGGAATCGGCAAGGCCATTGCTCTCGATTTGGCATTGGATGGGGCCATCGTCTGCATTGTCGGCAGGAACTTGGCTTCGCTTGAGGCGGTCGGGGCGGAGGCTGGAACGGTTAAGGATTGGCTCATACCGTGCAGGGCCGACCTCGAAAACGACCAGGACATTCTCAGCCTCGCCGCCAGTCTCAAACGGGCCTTCGACGGGCTGGACGTATTGGTGCACTGCGCAGGGACGATCACGTTCGGAGAAATCGGCATGGCCAGTGTCGACGACTTCGACCGTCAGTACAGGATCAACGTCCGGGCGCCTTACTTCCTCACGCAAGGCCTGCTTCCAATGATCAGAGCGCGAAAGGGCCAGGTGGTGTTCGTCAATTCATCCGCGGGCATTCTCGCCAAGGCGGGCACGGCCGGGTACTCAGCCAGCAAGCACGCCCTCAAGGCGGTCGCTGACGCGCTGAGAGATGAAGTCAAGAACGAGGGCCTGCGCGTGATAAGCGTCTATCCGGGGCGGACGGCCACGCGGATGCAGGCCGAAATCTCCAGGGCCGAAGGGATTCTCTATTTTCCGGAAAGCCTCATGCAGCCGGGGGATATCGCCAAGGTTGTATTGGATGCCCTCCGGCTGGACAGAAACGCGGAGATCACGGACATCACCGTGCGCCCGGCGTTGAAATGCAGTTAAATCCGGGTCGAGAGGAGAGATGGGCATGAAAGTGGTGCTCTTTTGCGGCGGATTGGGAATGCGGCTTCGGGAGTATTCGGAGACCATCCCCAAACCGATGGTGGTGCTTGGATACCGGCCGATCCTCTGGCAAGTGATGAGATACTACGCACACTATGGCCATAAGGAGTTTATCCTGTGCCTGGGACACCGGGGAGATCTCATCAAAAAATACTTTGTGGGTTACGACGAGTGCGTCTCTAATGATTTCGTCCTGACCAACGGGGGCAAGGATCTGAATTTGCTGAACAGCGATATCAGCGATTGGAAGATCACATTCGTTGACACGGGGTTGAATTCGAACATCGGACAGAGACTCTGCGCCGTCAGGAAATATCTGGACGATGATGAGATTTTCCTGGCGAACTACGCCGATGGCTTGACGGACCTCGAATTCTCCGATTACCTGACTCGATTCCTAGCCCGGGACAAAATTGCGTCTTTTCTAGCCGTCAGGCCCACGCAGAGCTTCCACGTCGTGACGATCAAGAAAGACGGCCAGGTGGCTTCCATCAGTCCTCTCGGCGAATCCGGGATCTGGATCAATTCCGGCTATTTCATCTTCAGGAAGGAGATCTTCAAGTACATCAAAGAAGGTGAGGATTTGGTCAAGGAACCCTTCCGGAGACTGATCGAAAAGAGGCAGATCATGACCTACAAACACGAGGGCTTTTGGATGGCCATGGACACCTTCAAGGACAAGCTGTTCCTGGACGAAATGGTTGCCAAAGACGACGTGCCCTGGGAAGTTTGGAGAGGGAAGAAATGATGAACGTTAAGCTCGTTTCGCGCGAGGATTCGCTCAAGGTCCTTTGCCTGGGGGCCCATAGCGACGATATCGAGATCGGCTGCGGCGGAACGGTCATGAAGCTGATAAAGAGTCATAAACGGATGGCTTTCGACTGGGTGGTCCTCAGCGCCGATGATAAAAGGCGAAAGGAAGCCGAGGCAAGCGCCGCGGCCTTCCTCGTGGGAGCGGCGGACAAGACGGTTGTCGTTAGGGAATTTAAGGACGGATTCTTCCCTTTTATCGGCGGAGAGATCAAGGAATACTTCGAGGAGCTGAAGCTGAGGGTCGACCCCGATCTGATTTTCACCCACAACCGTGCGGACTTACACCAGGACCATCGGCTGGTTTCCGAGCTCACGTGGAACACCTTCCGGGACCATCTCATCCTGGAGTACGAAATCTCGAAGTACGACGGCGACCTCGGGGCGCCGAATGTTTTTGTCCACATGGACGAGGCTGTCTGCCGAACGAAAATCCAGCTAATTGTTAAATACTTCAAATCGCAGGCCGGAAACGGATGGTTCACGAAAGAAACGTTCCGGGCCATCATGAGACTGCGGGGGATAGAATCGAACGCCCCCGACGGATACGCCGAAGCATTCTATAGTCGCAAGCTGATCTTGGCCTAAGGGGTTTTCGAAGTTTGGAATACTCGAGAAGATGAAATTCAACTCCTTTTATTATCTGGCCTTTCTATCGATCGTCGTGCTCCTATATTACCTGATCGGGTCCCGCTATCGATGGGCGCTGTTATTGTTGGCCAGCTATTATTTTTATGCTTCCTGGAAACCGGAGTATCTCCTCCTCATCGCGGGGACCACGGTCATCAACTATTTTGTCGCCATCGTCATGGCCCGAAGGGAGGAGAAGAGGAGAAGACGCAAGTTCTTGCTGATTTCGCTTGTTTCGGGCCTGGGGTTGCTGTTTTTTTTCAAGTATTTCGACTTCTTCTCTGCCTCCATCCAAGACGTCCTACGGGGAGCGGGTTTCTTTCTTAAAAGTCCTGTTCTGAACATCATCGTGCCCATCGGGATCTCTTTCTATACTCTCCAGACGATAGGCTACATCTTGGACGTCTATCATGGAAGAATAGAACCGGAACGACATTTTGGAACGTTCGCCGTGTACGTTTCTTTTTTCCCGATCGTCTTGTCAGGGCCGATCGAACGCTCGAGACACCTCCTGCCGCAACTGAAACGTGAGAACAAAATCGTCTTTTCTTACGAGAATATTTCCAGGGGGGCGAAACTTATCATCCTGGGTTTTTTCTACAAGTTGGTGGTCGCCGACAGGGCGGCGATCTATGTGAACGCGGTCTTTGGCAATGCGGACAAGCACTTCGGCCTTACCTTTATTGTTGCCACGATATTCTTCAGCTTTCAAATTTACTGCGATTTTGCCGGATATTCGTGCGTTGCCATCGGGTCCGCCAAGCTTCTGGGCATCGATATCCTGCAAAACTTCAACCGGCCCTATTTCGCGGGTTCAATCAGGGATTTCTGGCGCAGGTGGCACATATCGCTTTCCACCTGGCTCAGAGATTATGTCTTTCTTCCTCTGGCCTATTCCTTTTCGCGAATGTTGAAAAAAGAAAGATACCTGTTTATCCGGACGGACAGGATCATTTATTTCTGTGCCATTTTTATCACTTTCTTCCTCTGCGGTCTTTGGCATGGTGCGAATTGGACGTTTATCGCCTGGGGGTGCTTGCACGGTTTCTACCTGGCTGTCGAGAATATCCTGGGATTGAAAACAAAGCGCCGACTCTTGAACATTGGTATAACATACGTCCTAGTTCTATTCACGTGGATATTTTTTCGGGCGGCTTCGATCGCTGACGCTTTTGCCATCGTCGGCAAAATATTCACGAAACCGGGTTCGCTTTTTATCCCACAAGGTTCGGATATCGTCGCGCCGATTTATACAGGCATGGCCATCCTCATCTTGCTCGTGATGGAACTCAAGCAGGAATTTTTTCCATCGCGGTTTTCCTTCTTTAACAACGACCGGGAGCTCGTCCGCGTATTTTCCTATGCGGTACTCATCGCCCTGATACTGACCCTGGGAGTTTTCGATGGCGGGCAGTTCATATATCTGCAGTTCTGATTGACGATGAACAAGCAAGTGATGCTGGTTGTTTCAAAAGCCATCAAGGTCGTCTTCTGCTTATTTCTTATCGATTTTGTTTTTGGCGAAATCCAACGATATGTCTTTTTTCAGCAGAAATCGGGTAGATTTTTTCGTATCAACTATACGATGGATATATCGACCGACGAGCTTCTCATTTTTGGGAGCTCCCACGCGGCCGCCCACTATGTTCCCGACGTATTTGAAGAGGAACTGGGCCTATCCTGCTACAATGCGGGTGTCGCTGGGCAACAGATATTGGTCCATGGTACCTTGCAGGAAATCGTGCTCCAGAGAACGACACCTAAAATAATGATCTTGGATATCGATACATGGGGCTTCTATCAAGATCCATACCATTACGATAGGCTATCGGATCTCCGTCCATTCTACTATAAGCACGCCGATATCATCGGGAAAGTCCTCGCGCTTAAATCCGGGCTGACCAAATATTTTCTCAAATCGAAGTTATATCAGTACAATTCGACGATCGTTCATGTCGTCAGGTACTGGCTCGCACCACAACGTGACCGGAAAGGGTACCAAGCGACGTTTGTCCAGCTGCCAAGGCCGGCGCAAACAGTGCAAGATCAGGGGCGGGAGGTCCGGCAACCCCCGGTGCGAAGAGCCAGGCCGTTCGATAAGAACTTGCTTGCCGCGCTTGAACAGTTCGTTCTAAACGCGAAGAGAAAGAACACCCGCCTCGTCTTAACCATTTCTCCAACTCTCGAATATGACAGCGGAGCGGCCGATGATGCTGTGGCAAAAATACGCTTTATCGCGAATAACTACGGTATCAAACTATTCAACTATATCAATGACCCTGATTTTCTTGGTCATTATGAGCTCTTCGCCGATTCAGGGCATTTAAATGACCCGGGGGCGAAATTGTTCTCTAAAATAGTCGCTGCCAAGATCAAGGAAGAGTTCCCCGAGCTTCGTCGGAACTAGAGTATCCTTGGTTCACACTCCGGACTATGTGCTTGATATCCTTGGGCTTGAGAGTGTAATAGCTGGGGATAACCAGCGTTCTTCTCAACGTGTGCTCTGCAGACGGACAATCGCCTTCATAGCCATAGTGCTCGTCGGCGCCCGTAATGACTTCTTCGTAAGGTCTCGATGTGCCGACTCCGCGTCTCCGCAGATAGGCTGCCATCCTGTCTCTCTGCTCGGTCGACGGGAAAATGATGGGATACATGAAGCGATTGTAATGAGCCCGGGGCCCTTCGCGGTACAGCATCCGAAGGTCCAACTTCAGATTGCGCTCGAAATATTCGGCGTGTGCCCGCTGCGATACGATCATGGAATCAAGTCGAGGCAATCGCCTGCGTACAGTCGCCAAGTCCGAAGCGAAGATACGTCCCAGAACAAGGGGCGATTTATCCGCGAACTCGGTTTTGTGATTGTAGATAGCCCAAATCCGGGAACCTACCAGCCCCCATAGGGGCCGGCTACGGAGCTTCGACCTGATATAGGTTTCGATGAGATGTTTCATTTCCTGGGCGCGGGTAGGCACGGGTAAGGCCGCGGTCAGTTCGGAGATACGCTCACGGAGGTCCTTGTTCTCCGAAAACAACGCCCCGCCCTCGCCCGCGGAGAGGTATTTTCCTGACCTAAAGCTGAAGAAGCCAATATCTCCGAATGACCCACATGCCCGGCCGTCGAGCTTGCTCCCGAGAGACTGGGCGCAGTCCTCGAGCACCGGCTTGCCCTCAATGATCTCGAGGATCTTCGGCATGTCGCAGAGGTTCCCGAACATATGAACCGCGATGAGGGCATCGATGCCGGAACGCTTCGCCCGTAGGTCCTCGGATGACAGACAGAAAGTCTCAGGATCTATGTCGAGAAACCGGGGCACGCAACCCGCCGCTTTGATGGCCTTGAATACGACCGGACAACAATAGAGAGGGACTCCGACCCTCGAGCCCGGCGGCATACCGAGGGCCTTGAGGGCTACGATCACCGCGGCTCTCGCCGATCTGATGGGAATCCCATCGCCGAGCCCCGGCAAGGAAATCGCAGGTTGCCGTTCGCCGGATTTCCGCGCCGCCATCAGGCCACGACTGATATCGCCGATGGAATATCGATGCAGTTCCGTCGGTATTAGACCTGACATCAATGCCTCACGTGTTTCCGGTGCCGGGGCTATTCAGCTTATGTCTCTCGGCATCGACGATATCTCCTCCCCTGAACAGCCTGACGGCCAGGGAATATATACTCGATTTCAGTGGATTAAGAGAGTATTTCCACATATATCCCTTCACGAATCGCGGCCCGAATCGCTCCTTGAACATCTTGAGTCCTGCTTGCTTAGAGCCTTTGTCCGGATCGATTCGAACGCCGCAAAAATCGTAATGCTTGACGCCAAGATTACGAAAATGCCGTATGGCTTCCCATTGGAGAAGGTTCATGGCTCCGGTCAGGGGCTCTGGAACGCTTCCACCGTACACATAATACGCGCTATAATTGCTGAAAGGAAGAACAGCACTGCCTTGAACTTCGCCCTGATAGTCAGCAATAAATACCTTTACAGATGGTCCGAGACCGACGATCATCTTCATGAATGCGTCCTTGTCCATAAAGGGAAGCTTTGACCGCTTGAATGTATCCATAATCAGCTTATACGCGGTTTGCGAATGCTCAGTACCGCTATGGATCTGGACCCCCTTTTTAGCCGCATTGCGAATCACATTACGGTGCTTTGAATGGACATTGCCCCATAGGGTTTCCTCGGGCTGGTCCAGGTCAATAATCAACGTTCCATAGGGGGCCACGACGGCCCCATTCGGATAAGTGCGAAAAATCGTGTTGGTTGTGGCGGGAATGATGATATCAGCCCTTATGGACTGGAAGTATTCCATAGCGCTGTCGAGAAAGGCTCTTTCTTCTTCGACTCCGAAATCCGGGTCCAACAAGATCGTCTCGACCCTGAAGCGGACCATCTGAATCGTGGCCTTACGGACGATTGTATACGGTAGAATACACCGGATATTTCCTGAGTCGTCCGTGCCGCCCAGCCAGCCGTATTTATCACCGACGCTTCTTAAGAATTTTTCAGACGCGTAAATTGACAGGTTGGGATTCCAGTCGATTTCTATCGGTGCCACCTTCATTCTATTCCCTATTCATGCGCCTTAGGGTTTGGCAGTTGTATTTTTCGGGATATATCACTAAAAGTGGATATCTTTATCTGAGATTTTTGGAGATATGACAAGAACATCTCAACTGTATTAAAATCAACAAGGTCTTTCGTGTGCCCGATGACCACGATGGGCCGGAAGACTCCCGGATTCTTTTGATCCTTCTCCTTCTCTTTGTCGAGCATCCTTACCAATTCTTTTAATGTCAAGCGACAGAAATCGAGCTTCATCGGATGGCGGAACCGCGAGAAATCCCTCAGACGGGCCAGCCGTTTTTGCCGATGCTGGGTCTTCGCCAGGCCCTTTTTCTGCAAGCCGATTCGCTTGGCGGTGAACATCTTCCATACGGGGACCATCGCGGTGAATGTCGGTATTTCGATCAGGATCCCTCTAGGGTCGGGAACGTTGACGTCTTCGGAGAAGGTCCAATAATACCCGTTCATGCGTGACCTGCGATAATCGAGATCGTTCTGGTGTTGCAGGCCGCCCTTGAAGACGGAGGAGTCGACCTTAATGCCGTGCCCGGCGAGGGCTTTTGCCGCGGCCCCGGTGGGCTGTAAGAGCCAATTTCCGGCCCGGAAGGAGAGGGGATTGTAGCCGGGCGCCCCAAGGACCTTTCTGAGATACGCGATGGAGCGATCGATGATCTGGTCGATCCGCTCGGGGGAAAGAAGACATAGGTTGTATTCGTCATAATCAAGCTGCCATTGGGCGTCTTTGTGACACGCGTTGTACCACTGCGGATGCAAGTGAAGCCCGACCTCGAACCCCTCTCCATAGAATTCGCGGATCTGCCGTTCGACCAAATCGATGGCCGGGTCCGTGCGCTCGGATCCGATGATCTCCAACTCCGCGGCCTCAACGAAAACCACGCAGCGCGCGTTCCACTTCCGGAGGACGGCTTTCAGCTTCTCGGCCGGCTCATAGACCAATTCCCTCAGCGAGCCCTCGCCGTTACCGTAGATCTCGTAATCGACTGTGAAAATGCATTCGATCATCGAGCCGCCTTTCCCCGGCCCTCCGGTCCATCGAGAAGGGTGGCCAGCGCCAAGAGCATCCAGGCCTGGGACCATCTCATGAACGAGGTGCGCACCATGAAGCGGGCGTGCTTCTGGAAGTAGAAGAAACCCCGGTTGTCCCACATGTTCCTCAGCGCCCAGCCGAGAACCGAGTCTGCGAGGTCGACGTTGTCCTTTCCGAAATCATGGAACTCGGTCAGCGTGATCAGGCTTTGAGCGACGCTGTGGCTGTCGATCGGGTAGGTGGCATCGTGAAAGTACCGCGGCGCGCCGTCTTCCCGGAAAAAATGGGATCTGTAAAAATCGAAGCCGCGGCGGATGGATGATTCGAATTCCGTCGTTTGCCCGTATCCGCTGATACAGCGCAAAGCTACAAGATTAAAGCCCGTGTGGAAGTTGTCGATCCATCGTTGGGCCGGCGCCTCGCCGTAATCCCAGGCGCCGTCCGGGTGCTGCCTGGCGACGGAGTAGCGCGCGGCGTCGAGGGCGGACCCGATGTACTTCTTCTCGCCCGAGATCCGGCCGACCCGGCATAGGAACGCGGCACCCAGGAGATTGGCGTTATGGACCTCGTCACGGCCCAAGAGCGTGTAATTGAAGCAGGCTTTCGAGCCGCCCTCCCGCCAAAAGAGGTCGTTCAGGATGAACTCGGCGGCGCTCACCGCCGCGTTCAGCCACGAGGGTTCCGGCGATCGTTCGTACGCGTCGAGCAGGGCGTTGGCGGCGAAAGTCGAGCAGATGATGTTGGGGGAGGCCTTCGGAACGAGCTCCGACCTCTGCTGCCAGTCGAAGTTGTAGCCCCAGCACGAATAGGGCCGGCCGGGCGAGCGCAGGGCCAGGAGCTTGTCGGCCATCGGGCCGATCGACTCGGTTCCGTCGGCCAGGCCGCTTTTCGACAGGCGGACGAGAGAGGACAGGAAAAGCGCGATTCCCTTGGGATTAGGTGTCTTGGGCACGAGCAACAGCGGTCTGAGGTTGACTGGGAAGCGTTTGACGCCCTGGGTCAGCGCCAGCCGGGCCAGCCTGAAATTCAGGAAGGGGAGGGCCTTGAAGACCCGGCTGTTGAGGGCGTCGTAGGGATCGTAGCCTGCCCATCCGTTCGCCCGGCAATAGGCCAGCAGCTTGAGCGCGGTGCTCTTCGTGGTCATCAAAGCGTCTTGAGGCTTGTTCACTTCGCGCGTGTCTCTCAGCTTCAAGCGGCCGCGAGCAGCTCTTTGAGCGCCCTTTCCGCGGTATGACCGTCCCAGAGCGGCGGTACTTGTCCCTTGCGCTCCGGGCCGGCGAGCACGTCGTCGACGTCGGCCAGAAGCGTTTCGAGCTTGGTCAGGCGGTTGCTGCCCAGAGTCAATGTGACCGGCCTTTCCGTGTTGGGCCGAAGCGTCAAGCACGGTGTCCGGAAGAAGGTGGCCTCTTCCTGAAGGCCGCCGGAGTCGGTCAGGACGGCCCTCGCGTTCTCCGTCAGGCAGAGCGAGGCGTGATAGCCCAGGGGTTCGAGCATCAGCAAGCGGTTGTCGGTGCGGGGCGTCAGACCGAATTCCGAGAGCATCTTTCGGGTGCGCGGATGGATGGGGAAGACCACCGGCAAGCGCCGGGACAGCTTTTCCATGCCGAGCATGATGGTCGACAAACTGGCCTGCTCGTCCACGTTGGCCGGCCGATGCAGGGTGACATAGACATATCGGGCAGGCTCGAGCTTGAGCTGGTCAAGGGTGCCGCTGGTTCGAGCTTTGGAAAGATTATCCATTAGGGAATCGATCATGATGTTGCCGACAAACTTAATCTTCTCCTCAGCCACTCCTTCCCGGAGCAGGTTCGCATCGGCGTCTTCCGAAGGGGTCAGCAGCAAGTCGGCCAAGGCGTCGGTGACGAGGCGGTTGATCTCTTCGGGCATCGTCCGGTCAAAGCTGCGCAGGCCCGCCTCGATATGGGCGACGCGGATGCCCATTTTCACGCAGACGAGGGTACAGGCCATCGTCGAGTTGACGTCCCCGACGACCACGACCCAGTCTGGTTTTTCCCGCAAGCACACGGCTTCGAAGCTCGTCAGAATGCCGGCCGTTTGGAAGGCGTGCGTTCCCGAGCCCACGCCCAAGTTGATGTCCGGCTGGCGTATCCCGAGCTCCCGGAAGAAGACCTCGGACATGTTCTCGTCGTAATGCTGGCCGGTATGCACGAGCACGGCATCGACCCGCGGCGCTTGCAGGCCCTTGGTTTCGTTGTACGAAACGATCTGCCTTATGAAGGGCCCGACTTTCATGAAATTTGGGCGCGCGCCTGCCACGACGATCACCTTGATGCTCTTCATGGACAAGCTCTCCAATACACGTTTGGTCCGTTCAAGCCCTTCGGGCCTTCCCCTTGTCGCGGGGGCGCACGTGCTCGACCCGGATAATGTCCTCGACGTGATCGACGATGTCCCGTAGGGCCGCCCGGGGCGCGTTGTCCGGCGTGCGATTCTTATCCCGACGGGCGAACAAGATCTTGGACCAGACCTCCTCCTTGTCACGGATCATGCTCAAGCGTCCCTGCCGTTCCAGCATGAGGTCCACGGCTCCCGTTTTGCCGCGGAAAATGCTGTATACGGGGATGCCCAGGGCGGCGGCCTCACGGTTCATCGTCCCGCCCCCGCTGACGACGAGATCGGAGATCCAAAGGAGATCGAGGCCGTCCACGGCACGAGTTGGGATAACGGTCCTGGCATCCTCGAACCAGCCGGGGAACTTCGTCCGGAGGCTTTGCTCTTGTTGACGGTTGCGCGGCAGGAGGACGGCCCGGACTCCCGGAGTTTGGCAGACCCTCGACATGAGCTCGACGAAGAGCACGTCGCTTTCGGGATTGTAGTAATGGGCCTCGTTCGCCGGAGGCCTGACGGTTACGATCATCTCGTCTTCACGAAGTCCCAATTCCTCCATGAGCGAAGACGCTGGTTTGAATTCAGGGGCGTAGACGTCCTCCTTGATTCCCTGATAGTAGCGGACGTGACTGGCTTTCGAGGGCAGGCCTTCCGGCGATAAGGCGTCGGGCACGATCGTCCAGCGGGGATGGGTGAACGGCGCGGTCTGGGCGTACTCGTAATCGGCGATGAGGACGGTCGGCACGCCGAGAAGGTTGCTCAGGAGATTTTGAGAGCGGGCCCCGTGGGACAGCGACAGGCCGGGTCTCTGCCGCAGATAGAACGGCAGCAGCTGAAGAGAACGGAAGATCAGGCCCGTGATCTTCATGACCGGATTCTTCCCGTAATGGCGACCAACCCTCAGAAAGCTCAGACCCTTCTCTTCCGCAAGGTCACAGACCTGGAACGCGTCCCGTGCGGTCAGGACCACCTTGTGACCCCGCCGCTCCAATTCACGGATGATGGGGATGAAGAACGGAACATGAGGAGTGTTGTCGAGATCGATCCAAATCTTCACGCCCGGCGTCACCGACCTCAGGTTCCGCTGGAGCAGACCCTCAGGCGGCAAGGGCTTGGACTTTTTCGTAGCCGGAGGCTCCTGGCTTTTCGCGGCGGCCGTCGCCCGTTTCGCATAGATCTGGAGCCTTCGAGGGATGACGGGCTCTATCTGGTAGTAGAAATCGGTGGCCTTCATACTCTTAAGCCTTTATGTTCTCAGGTCCCGGTTTTTCTTTGCCAAACTCAAGGACCGTGATTCTTTCTTATAACGAAAAAACGATTAATTTTCAAGAGCCGGCCTTGATTATATGTCGCGAAATTGGACATTTGATCGATGCCCATTTGCGCCCGGTGATATGATTGTTTTATGGTAAAAAAGATAGATTTCACGAAGCGGCTATCCATTGTCGCGCTCAGTTTCGGCTTTTTCCTTACCTCCTGCGACACCGGTGGCGGCGGGGGAGGGACGACCGGGCTTATCTACCCGCTCAAGGTCAGCTCCAGCGGCCGCTACCTGGTCAATCAGAATAACGTCCCATCCCTCATGATCGGCGACGATGCCGCTTCGCTTATGGTTAACGTGTCTTTGAGCGACGCCGATTACTACCTGGCCAGTCGCGCCTCCCAGGGCTTCAATGCCGTTAGCATCGAGCTTATCTGCGATGGATATGGTGGCGGGCGTGCCGACGCAAGCACCTTCGACGGCCTGGAGCCGTTCACCACGGCCGGCGACCTTTCCACTCCGAACGAGGCATACTTTACCCGGTGCGATGAAATGATCCGGTCCGCCGCAAACCACGGCATCACGGTCATGCTGAACCCCGCCGAGGCCGCTGGTTTCATTAGCATGCTGCGTGCGAACGGCGTGGACAAATGTAAGGCCTACGGCCGCTATCTTGGAAACCGATACAATAGCTTTGACAACCTGATATGGAAGTCCGGTTGCGACTTCCAAACCTGGAGCGACCCCAGCGACAACGCCTTGGTCAAGGCCATCGCCTCCGGGATCAAGGAAACCGACAGCCGCCATATCCATACATTACAGCTTGACTCCCCCGCCAGCAGTTCACTCGATGACACTCTCTGGTCCGACGTGGTCGCGCTCAACGCCGCCTATACCTACTACCCGGCCTATGCCGAAATCCTCAAGGACTACAACCGGACGCCGGTCGTCCCCGTTTTCCTCGACGAGTCCGATTACGAGTTCGAAAACGGATCCGACCCCGACCGGCTCCGGCGTCAGGAGTACTGGTCGTTCCTCGCGGGCGCCTGCGGTTATATCTACGGGAACACATACGTCTGGCCTATGATCGATGGATGGAAGGACAACCTCGATACAACAGGCGCGTCTCAGCTGGGCTATTGCAAGGCATTGTTCCAATCCAGCTCCTGGTACATCCTTGTTCCGGATCAAATGCACACGCTTGTCACCGCCGGCTATGGCACGTACTGGTCAGGCGGCACCCCCCACTCCGGCATCAGCTTGAACGATTACGTCACCGCCGCCTCCACTCCTGACGACAAGTGCGCTCTCGCCTACATCCCTACAGCACGGACGATCACCGTTGATTTGACCCGGCTTTCCGGCACTATCACCGCCCGTTGGTATGACCCGACCGCCGGAACCTACCAACCGATCACCGGGTCGCCCTTCCTCAACACCGCCTCTCAAACCTTTACGACCCCCGGCGTCCATGCCGACGGGGCCGGCGATTGGGTGTTGGTTCTCGAAGTGCAATAGCGCAAACGCCGCTCTCTGTCTCCTTGACATCTCCGGGTCCATGAACTAAGATTTTTTCAGTTCATATGACCAATGATGCGGGGGAGGAGGCCATTCTTTTTCTCAGGCGCCACAGTATTAGCCTGATGAGGACTTAGGCGCAATTCCGGTGCCCTTGCAGGATCCGAATTCTCTGGAGGAGTGACCCATGAGCCCGATGAAGAAAGCTCTCGGACTTGTTCTGTGCATTTTTTCAGTTTTTTCTTTCCTGCGGAGTGAGTATGTCGGCAAGGTTTACTTCCGAGCCGCTGACGGGAATCGATTGAAGAGAATCGGCGGAAGAATTGAGGCGCCAGGAGCCTTGGGCCTGTCGCCGGTCCGTACATATAAAGAAAGCCCGTTATTCGTGACACAGGCCGTCCCGGCCGGGAGTCAGAAATCGCTTACAAATGTCGCCGGAGAAATCCGCAAGGGCAATCTTCTGCTGAAGCGGGTCGAGATCGATCCCCTCGCAGGGATGGAACATCGTAGATACACCCAATACTACAAAGGACTAGAAGTCTTGGGGGGGCAGATCATTCAGCATTTTAAGCAAGGTAGGCTCGTTAACACGAATGGTGAATATTACGAAGCTATTAATGTTGATACAACCCCGTATGTTAGTTCAGCCATAGCACGTGAACTCTATAAGGTGCACCTGGTAAAGCCAGAATCAACAGAAACTAAAGGGGGCACGAAATTAGTCGTATTTCCCATAAAAGATGGCGAGTATCGGCTCGCATATCGGGTAAGCCTCGATAGCGGGGATACTTTCAGCATGAATGGGATCATCGATGCTCAGACCGGTGAGGTCATTAAAGAATATTCTAATATTAACTCTGATGAATTGACGATCGGTCTGGGAATAGGCGTCCACGGAGATCAATTCAAGTTGCCGACAACCTATGACAATAATGTATACAAGCTGGAGGATCTCAAGAAAGCACGGCCCGTAAATCAAAAAACATACGATTACAGGACCTGGGACGGTCAAGCTTATTATGTGGCTTCTGATATTGATAATATATGGGACGAGGATGGAGCCCTTGTCAATGTGCATGCATATCTGGGCTGGGTGTATGACTATTATTATTTAGTATTCGGGAGAAATGGAATTGATGATAAAAATTTGGATATCAACGAGGTCGTTCACCAAACTGGCGATACGGACAATGCGGAATGGAATTCTAGTAACCTGGAGATGTTTTTTTTCGATTCCGGCCCACTGGGTTTACAAACCGCGGCTGCTTTGGACGTTATCGCTCACGAGTATACACACGGCGTTACCCAATTCACCTCTGATCTACAGTATTACTGCGATCAAAATGCCCAACCAGGCGCATTAAATGAGTCTTTTTCCGATATCATGGGTACGGCGGTTGAGTTTTACTGGCAAAATCCGGGGGAAGGATTCGAAAAATCTGATTGGGTTATTGCGGAGGATGCTTATTCAACCTACAGCCCCAACAATTATCTTAGAAGTCTAGCGGACCCAAATTCCGCAAGCTGGGAATATCAGGGCATTTTCTACCCATATCCTTGCCATTTGTCGCAATGCGTTATTTTTCCAGATACGCAAGAGGGAGATTGGGGAGGTGTTCACTTCAATTCTACACTCTATTCGCATGCCTATTATTTATTGTCCGCAGGGGGCACCAACAAAGTATCCGGCCTCAGTGTTTCAGGGATTGGAATCGAAAAAGCAACCAAAATATTCTATCGTGCTTGGACCTATTATATGACGTCGACGGCAGATTATTTATTCGCGGCCAATTGTCTGCTTCAATCCGCAGGTGATTTATATGGGGCGAACAGTAACGAATATGCTCAGACGATTAAGGCGATGGAAGCTATCGGGTGGACAATCAATTAAGAAAAGGGATAATGATGGAGAAGATAGGAGTATTCCTTGTATCGGCATTATTAATTTCGTCTGTTTCGGTCTCCAGCGAAATCAAAGAGCCGGGCTTCCAAGAAAAACCTGCCATTCAAACAAACGCTCCCAGAATCCCAAGATCTCCAAGGATCTCTCTCAGAGTCGCTTACGGCGTGGATCTATTAAAAGCCAATAAATCTATCTCATGGTCACAGGTTGTTTACCAGGAAAATGCCCTCTACTCTGTGAATTATGATGTTGGGAAAGGCCAATCATTCAGTGCCGGCATGGGCTACAAGTTTTCAGATCACCTGGGGATTGAGCTTGGCTTTGATTCGGCTTCACGGGATCTCCTCGCGGAAAACCGAGCTTCGATTCCTAACCCGCTTTATTTTAATTCTCCAAGAGAGGCAGATAGCGCTGAGCGTCGCAAAATACAGGAAAGCGCTTTTTCTCTCGATTTGATCTACAGTATTCCTTTCGGCAAACTCGGACTCGACCTCTATGCAGGCCCGACCTATTTTTCTACGAGGGCCGAGTTAACGAGCGCCATTGCCTTTACGGAGTCCGCATATCCTTATGATTCCGTCAGCATCAGTCCCCAGACCGAAAAACTAAGGAAAAGCGTCATAGGCTTCAATGCGGGATCAAGCATGAATCTATATCTTAGTAAGAATTTTGCCGTTTTTATTACTGCCCGATATCTCTGGGCAAAAGCTGATTTCCAGCCCTCGAGTGGAATTCCCCAGTTGAATCTCGCGCTGGGCGGGCTCAGACTCGGCGGAGGACTGAAGCTGGTCTTTTAGTGGCATCGATGGGGTTGTGAGAGAGAATTTATTGTGCAGGTCACAAACTGGAAGATCAGCGAACAAGACGATACCGTAGAAGTATCCGCGGAGGTTGACGGCTTCTGCTTGTGGTATCGGTTACCCCGATCTTACCCGGTGGCCAGGGCGGGTGACCCCTTTCTGGCGGCGGCGCTTCTTCCGGCGATGCTGCGGGGGGAAAAACTCGAAGTCGATCCCCGCTTGCCCGTATCGCCGAAGCTCCTAAAAAATCTTGCCTTGCTGCAGGAAATCCACCATAGCTGGAATCCCGTTCTGAAGATCATCCCGATCAGCGCGCAGACATCAGCCAGCTGGCCCGTCCGACAGGGCGCGATGTCCTTCTTCTCGGGAGGCGTGGACAGCACCTACACTCTGCTCAAAAGAATCAAGGAGATCAGTCATATCGTTTTCATCCAGGGATTCGATTTCTTCGCGGGTCGCGGCAAGGACCTGCCATTCTCTATGGCCGATATCAGCGACCTAGCTCAAATTGCCTATAAATTGGACGTCGCGAGCGATGCTGTCTCCGTCTTCGTCAGGAACGCCCTGTCGGAATCGACACGGCAGGCGTTATCGAGATACCGGGATTCGTGCTCGGATCCGGGCACGCTGGAAAAAGCCCTGGCCGTGGACCTCGGCAAGCTCATCGCCGGGCCGCCGGTTTATCGGGAAGAGCGCTTTGCCGGCGTCAGACTGCGGCCGGAAACACGGCGCCTGCTGGAGCGGGCTCCGGAGGGGAAGAGTCCGGAGCGGTTGAATCGCCTGCTGTTGGAGGATGCCTATCCGTTGGAGATCACAAGGGAGAAAAGCGCGGTCTATCCGACGGCCATCGAACGCAACGCCTCTTTTGCGCGCGGCCTGGGCAAGAGCCTCGTCCCCGTCGAGACCAACCATTTTCCTTTCGGCTACCGCTATAACCTGAGCCGAAACCTGTCCCAGGGGGGCGCGCTGGCCAGCGTGGCCCTGCTCCTCGGCTTCCCCAGAGTTTTCATACCGTCGTCCTATTCCTATAGCCAACTCTTCCCCCTGGGGTCGCATCCACTGACGGATCCCCTGTGGGCGAATGAAGGCATGGAGATCATCCATGCCGGGTCGGAAGCGAGGCGGGTGGACAAGGTCATGAGGATCGCCGAACACGACCAAGCGCTGGCCAACCTGAGGGTCTGCTTCAACGACATGAATGTGAATTGCGGGAAGTGTCAAAAATGCCTGCGCACGATGATCCCTCTCAAATTGCTACGGGCTGCGGCCGTCCCCTTTCCCCCTCTCCCTCCGACCGCGGTCATCAGGAAGATGCGAATTTCCGGCGACATCGAGCTGAATTTTTTCCAGGATAATTTGGACCTTGCCATGAAATCGGGGGATGACGAATTGCGGGATGCCTTGCGATCTTGCATGGCACGCTATGAGCGCCAGCGGCTCTTTAAGGAAGCGGATCGCGTGATTTTGCGCGGCCTCATTAGACGTGTCCTCCGGGCCAGAGCGAATACCGCGCAGGGGATGCAACGAATCGATACGACTCCTCCGAGAGATTGATTCGGGCGTTTTCCGCCGTGCCGGCCTGATGGCCGTTGACCGAGAGCCGAAATGCGGCTATCCTCAGAGTCTGATAGGAGGCTAAGGGAAGTCGCTCAAATGCGCATCCACAGCTGGGAAATCAAAGTCCAGGGAGACATCCAGGAAATATCCGCGATTATTGACGACTTCCGGCTATGGTTCCGAGTGCCGAAGTCCATTCCCGTCTCCCACGCCGGCGACCCGTTCTTGGCCGCGGCGCTTCTCCCGGCGATGGCGAAAGGGGAAAAGCTCGAGTTCGACGAGAGTCTACCCGTCTCTCCGAAGCTCCTCCGGAATTGTTCCGTCTTTCAGGATATTCACCATACCTGGAATCCCGTGTTGAAGATTGTCCCCATGGACGCCTCAACCCGGGCGGCTGGCCCTCTCAACGATGGGGCCATGTCGTTCTTTTCGGGCGGCGTGGACAGCATGTTCACTTTCTTGAAGCGCCGCGATGAGCTAACCCACGTGGTTTACATCCAGGGCTTCGATTTCCGCGTCGATGATGTGAGTTACAGGACCGCCTTCGAACGCAACGCATCCTTCGTGCGTGGCTTCGGCAAGACCGTCATCCCGGTTGGGACGAATTCCAATGCCTTCGGCTATCATCACAACCTGAGCATCCTGCTGACCCAGGGAAGCGCCCTGGCCAGCATCGCCCTCCTCCTGGCCTTTCCGCGCTCCTACGTGTCATCGGCCTACTCCTACAGTCAGCTCGTTCCTTTGGGCTCGCATCCTCTCACGGACCCTCTGTGGTCGACCGAGGGAGTCGAGATCATCCATGAGGGAGCCGAAGCCCGGAGGGTGGAAAAGATCATCAAGATCGCCGAGAACCCTTCGGCCCTGGCGAACTTGCTGGTTTGCGCGCATGAGGTGGTCCACAACTGCGGCAAGTGCGAAAAATGTCTTCGGACAATGATCCCTCTCCAATCGCTCGGAGTGTCCACCACTGCCTTCCCGCCGTTTCCGTCCCTTTCCAAAATCAAGAAAATACGCATCTCTAACGATATCGAAATGATCTTTTTCAAGGAAAATTACGACCTCGCCACGCAGACGGGTGATAAAGCTCTTCGCGCCGCCTTAAAGTCCTGCTTGCGAAGACACGAATGGACGCGGCTCTTCAAGGATATAGACAAGGTTGTGCTGGGAGGGTTTCTCAAGCGAGCTTATCGGAGGGTTCGGAAAGACCCCCCGTCGGTCCATCGCGTGAGCATGATACGCTCGGAAGATTGACTCCTTGACATCGGCAAGGCCCCTCGCTATCATCAGCGGGTCTCGGGAGGTTGATCAGGCTGGCCCGCGTGGGAGATTTGGGCGCCGATTTCGAAGAAGACAGCGAAAATGAACATCACGAACTGGGCTATCCGGGTGCAGGAAGACACTCAGGAAATCTCCGCGGAAATAGATGGCTTTCGCCTGTGGTACCGCTTGCCCAAGGCCTATCCGGTCTCCCGGGCCGGGGACCCATTTCTGGCGGCGGCGCTCTTTCCGGCAATGCTGGAGGGGAAGGGGCTCAAGATGGCCCCGAGCCTCTCTGTTTCACCCCGGCTCCTTGAGAACCTCTCGAAATTGCAGGAAATCCACCATTGCTGGAACCCCATCTTGAAGATCATTTCTATGAACGCCACAGCCAAGGCTGCCACACCCTTGAACGAGGGGGCCATGTCCTTCTTCTCTGGCGGGGTGGACAGTGTCTTCACGTTTTTGAAACACCGGCAGGAGCTCACTCATGTGGTATTCATTAACGGATTCGATTTCTTCCTGGATGAGGGGACATACCAAAGGGCGGTCGCGCGCAACGCGTGCTTTGCCGGTGGGTTCGGCAAGACTCTCATTCCGGTGGAAACGAATTATTACGACTTCGGCTTCCACCACAATCTCGGTCGGGAGCTCACCCAGAGCAGCAACCTCGCCGGTGTAGCCCTTCTCCTGGGATTTCCCCGGACCTACGTGCCATCGTCATATTCTTATAACGAACTCCGCCCATGGGGGTCGCACCCATTGACCGATCCGCTTTATTCCCATGAAGCCACAGAAATTATGCATGACGGTGCGGAGGAAAACCGGGTGGGCAAAATCGTCAAGATCTCGGAATGTGGGCCAGCCTTGGCGATTCTAACGGTCTGCCTCAACGACATCAATTCTAATTGCGGCAAGTGCTCAAAATGTCTGAGAACGATGGTCTCTCTCGAACTGCTGGGAGTCACGGCTTCCCGGTTTCCCCCGCTTCCTCCGCTCAGAGCTCTCGGGCGCATGCATTGGAGAACTGAACTCACATTTCTAAAAAATAATATTGACCTGGCCGTCCGACAGGGCGACGAGGGACTACGGAATGCGCTCTTGTCCGGGTGGCGAAGATACGAAAGGACGAAGTTGGTCAGGGAAATCGATCGAGTAATCATGGGGGGGTTGGCCAAGCGCATTTATCGAAAAATCACAAAATCCCCCCCCAGAATCGTTCGTATCGGTGTGACGCCTCGGAACGAGTGACATGGCCGACTTTTTCCTGATTCATTCGGAAGACCAGGAAGCGATACGTCAGGCCTGCGCGGGAGTCCGGCAAAGGCTGCCGATGCTCGTGCCGGATCCCCTGATTGAGCAGCTTGACGGGCCCGGGTGGTCGCTCATCACTGGCCGGAACCCCTCCGTCCCCTATGCCGTTTTGAACAACCTCGAAGGCACGGCAGTTGTCATCGGCTCGACCTACGAACCCGACGGCCCGCGGGTCTCCGACCTGCAGTCGCCCTCACCCGCGCGCCGGGAACTGGCAATGCGCGAATATTGCCGTCAACTGAATTACGGCCTGGCCATCAGCATCGCGGACGGTGGAGCCCTGGTCACCGCCGATTGGCTGGGTCTGTACCCCATCTATTACTACCACGACGGTTCCGCGTTCGTCGTTACGTCCATACCGGGATTGCTCCGCTGCCATGACGGCTTTCGTCCCGCCGTCGATATCCACGGGCTCGTGGGAATTTTGCTGCTGGCTCATAGTTGCCTCGGCCACACGATGTTCCAGGGCGTTTCTCGCCTGCCAGCTTGCCATTTTCTGAAATATGAATTTGGGCGTCGGATAACACTGGAGGAAGTGACCCTGGGCATCGGGCTTTCCGCTCCCCGGAATATCGGCGAAGCTGTGGAGGCATTCGACGTGGTGCTCAGCCGTGCGGTGGGGGCCGCGGCCCGGGAGGGAGTCCGCTCGATCTATCTATCGGGCGGCTTGGATTCGCGGATCATGGCCGGCTATCTTCAGCCCCTTGTTGGCGGCGAGCTGACGGCCATAACGCTGGGTGATCGAAGGGACATCGAGATGCGCGCGGCGGCCAAGGTGACGGCGGTCCTTGGAGCCTCCCATGAACAGGTGCCCATCAACCTGAACGACTTTCCTGGCTTCGCCGGGCGCACCCTCGATAACGACGCCATGTCCAGCGGCCTATACTCGCTCAACGAGTATTCCTTTTCGGAAACGCCTCGCCCCCCGGTGCTGACGGGCTTCCTTGGGGACTCGACGTTTGGCGCCAGTCAGGTCGAATGGGGACGGGAGCCGTCGCTGGATTTGCACACATTTCAGGCGATGTTCTCCAGTCTAAATCCCTGGGGGCTCTCTCCGGGAGTTGTCCGGGAGCTCGTCCGGGCAGATGACATCGACGACATCGTTCTCGATGTCTGGCGCCGGCTCAGGGACGAATACAACTCCTATCCCGGACCGCCGTGGCAAAAATCCTGGTGGTTTGAGTTGCAGCATGGCGAACGGTTTCTCGTTGGCCGGCTGCCAAAGATTATCGCAACCCGGTCTTGGCCGGTCCTGCCTTACGTCCACCTGGACATCCTCCGGCTCGTGCAGGCCTCGCCTCTCTCTCTCGTCGCCGACCGCAAAGCGGAGATCGAGCTCATTCTCCGAAAGTTCCCCAAGCTCGCCCGCCTGCCATTGGCCAGGCTGATCGACCGCCAGTGGTGGAACCTGGTTCCGCGCAAGGCCCATTCCTGGACTCCCTATGCGGATCGCGTGAAGGACTCCTTGTCCTGGCATTGGCACGATAAGTTCGACCATTGGGAGTCGCGGGTTTTCCTGCGGACATTTGATTTTGATGGGGCCGGGTGGAGGATCCTGCGGGACGAGGCCCGGGCTCACGCTGCGGAAGCGGATCCCTGGCTCGACAGGAAAATCGTTCTTCAGTTGATCCCCCCGGCATCGACGGACGCCCGGCTCAGACGCGCGATCGTCGAAGCGACCGGACGAAAGGCCCTCTTGGGGGCCGTTCTCTGTTGCAGCCGCTATTTTTCCTGAGAAAGAAAAATATCAATGCGCATAACCGACTGGAACATCGAGGAGAGGCAAGACATCGTAGAAGTCTCCGCCTCCGTGGACGGCTTTCGTATTTGGTACCGGGTGCCGAGGACCTATAGGGTTTCGCGGACGGGCGACCCCTTCCTGGCGTCGGCGTTAATCCCCGCGATGCTCAAGGGGGAGGAGCTCGAGATCGACCCCGGCCTGCCCGTTTCGCCAAGGTTCTTGAAGAATATCTCTCTGATTCAGGACGTCCACCATAGCTGGAACCCCGTGTTAAAGAAGATCCCTATCCAAGCGACGACGGCGCCCGCCGTTCCGCTGAATAACGGCGTCTTCTCTTTTTTCTCGGGCGGCGTCGATAGCACGTTCACTTTTCTGAAACGGCAGCAGGACATTAGCCATGTCGTCTTCATCCATGGATTCGATTTCTTCCGGAGCAGCGAAGACTACCGCACGGCCATCGCGCGCAATGCGTCCTTTGTGCGGAGCTTCGGCAAGACCCTGATCCCAGTGGAAACAAATCATTATCCCTTCGACTATCGCAACGGCCTCAGCCGGGTCCTCACGCAGGGGAGCACTCTGGCGAGCATTACCTATCTCTTGGGATTCTCCCGCGCCTACCTGCCGGCTTCCCTATCTTACGATCAGCTCTTTCCCGTCGGTTCGCACCCCTTGTTGGACCCGCGATATTCGAACGAAAGCGTGGAGATCGTTCACGACGGCGCGGAAGCGCGGCGGGTGGATAAGATCATGAAGATCGCGGAATGCGAGGCGGCCCTGGCGAACCTCGTCGTTTGCATCGACGAAATGAATTTCAACTGCGGTCTGTGTTCGAAATGCCTGAGAACAATGCTCGCCCTGGAAATATTGGGCAAGAAAGCCGCTCTCTTTCCACCCCTCCCGCCAGCCAAGATCATTAAGCGCCAGTACCGGGAACAGCACCCGCTTTTCTTGAAGGAGAATCTCGAACTGGCCGCCCGCAAGGGAAACAAGGAACTGCTTGACGTCTTGAGGGCTATCGAGCGAAAATACGAACGGAGACAATTGATCAAGGACGCCGACCGCGTCCTTTTGGGAGGCCTTATCAAGCGAACATATCGAAAAATCCGAAAAGAACCCCTGCGGTTGGACGAATGGATCGGCGCGGCCCCTCCGCAGGATTGACTTTTAGGTTATACTGAAAACACATGAAGCTCGAGAATTCCCTGAAAATCCAGAAGAGGTTCCGGGAGATCGTCCCCGGGGGTTGTCACACCTACGCGAAGGGGGACGACCAGTATCCCGCAGACATGCCCGTATACATCGCGAGAGGCCAGGGCTCACACGTTTGGGATATTGACGGCAACGAATATATCGAATACGGGATGGGCTTGCGGACCGTCACGCTCGGTCATGCTTTCGGGCCCGTCGTGGAAGCGGCTCACCGCCAGATGCTGCTGGGCAACAACTTCGTCAGGCCGGCCAAGATCGAGTTGGACTGCGCCGAAGAATTCCTGTCCATCATCGACGGCGCCGACATGGTCAAGTTCTGCAAGGACGGCTCCGACGCGACGAGCGGGGCGGTCAAACTGGCCAGAGCTTTTACCGGGAGGGATCTGGTGGCCATTTGCGGGGATCAGCCCTTTTTCTCGGTCGATGACTGGTTCATCGGCAGCACCCCCATGTCGGCAGGCATCCCCGAATGCACCAAGGCGCTCACCGTCAAGTTCCACTTCAACGATATCGAGAGCGTCAAAGAGCTTTTCGACAGGTATCCCGCCATGATCGCCTGCGTCATCCTTGAAGCCGAGAAATACGATCCGCCGGGAAACAACTTTCTCCTCGAGCTCAAGCGAATTGCCCACGAGAACGGAGCCGTCTTTATCCTCGACGAAATGATCACGGGGTTCCGCTGGCACCTCGGGGGAGCCCAGAAGAAATACGACATCGTGCCCGACCTGTCTGCTTTCGGCAAAGCCCTGGGAAACGGTTTCGCCGTTTCCGCGCTGGCGGGGAAGAGGGAGATTATGAAGTTGGGCGGGCTGGACCATGCGAAAGAGAGGGTGTTTCTCATGTCGACGACGCACGGCGCCGAAAATCACGCGCTGGCTGCGGCGCTCGCCACCATGAAGTTCTACAAGGCGAACCCGGTCGTCGAAACTCTTTATGAGCAGGGCAGAAAACTTGCCGTCGGGGTGAACCAGGCTTCAAGGGAGTTGGGATTGGAGAAAAACGTATCCATCATCGGCCCGGATTGTTGCTCCGTTTACACGACCCGGGACCAGAATTACCAGCCATCCCAACCGTTCAGGACCCTGTTCCTGCAGGAGACTATGAAACGGGGACTCTTGATGCCCTCCAGCATCGTTTCGTACTCGCATACCGACCGGGATATCGAGCAAACCGTCGAGAAAATCGCGGAAGCCCTGGTCGTCTATAAAAAGGCGCTCAATGAGGGCATCGAAAAGTACCTGGTTGGGGAATCCGTAAAACCCGTTTTAAGAAAATTTAACTTTTAGCCGGTGTGCCTGTTGCATAACCCTCCTATATGCGGAGAGTCTTGATCGGAGCCATCGAAAAGAGCTTTCTGGGGTGATTGCGGCGTAAGAGCGTCGGGGAAAAGACTTTCCTCTGCTTCGATTTGCTCTGGCCGTTAATCTGTCCTATAGATAACGGTCGGGCACTCCAATGATAACGCATTGTCGGACGAGAGATTCGATTTCATCGGACCATGCCCTGGCCGACAGGGCATGGAGAGTATTCGTGCTGATCACCGCCCTCTTGGGCATATATTGTGTGCAGGCGGAGTTCTCAAATTCATACCAGCGTGATGGAAACTGAAACTCCACCGTCATATTGCCAGCGGGGTCCCTGTTCACTTCTCGATACAAAGGGTTCAATTTTAACCGGCCCACACTATGGGGCCATGTCTCGAACCGCGGGTAATCCCGAAACCTTTCAGGCCTCCCGGATGCCACGAGATAGAGCCATTTATGAGGAGCTAAAGCTGACAAGGTCGATGGCTCTTCCAACTGGGGGCCAAGTCGTTTTAGGTACCCCCGCAGGAGGTCGTCCTCGGAGAACATTCGCCAGAAGAGACCGTCAAACAGCTTCAAATAGCCTTCCACGGATAATTCATATCCTTCCCGTGGTTCCGCCTCACTGTTGCCGAATCGCGCCAGAATGATCCATCCTGCCGGCTCGATCAAGCGTTTCATCTCCTCGGCGCACTGCCATCGCCTCAGAAAGCAATGAAAGGCATCCGCGCAAAACACACCGCCGAAACTGTGCGAAGAAAATGGAAGTTTGAGATCAGCCTCAGAGCAGATGAAATCCGCGTCCGGAGCCACCCAATGTCTTGCGACATAGAGTTGGAAAAAATTGCGATCTACGCCGACGACCCGCTGCCCAGGATGAGACATGATCCAATAATGCATGAAGTGACCGAACCCGCAGGCCAAGTCCAAAATAGGCTTTTCAGAAACCGGCAAGAGGCTTGCCAGGGAGAGCCCTGCGAGGTGGCGAGGCTGAGAAAATTTATAGGAAAAATGGTTGCATAACTCGCTTCGCAGAGAATGTCCGTAGAAAAAACCGATCAATTCAAGAGCCGTTGTCCCTTTCTCCATGTTCACCAGCAGGTCCCGGTTTTTCCGTTGCTGATTTGACCATAGGCGCCTCCCCAGGGCCTGGACTCCCGCCCTAGCCTTCTGAGGTACGTAATCGACCGCTGCCAATAGCTTGTTGACGATTCGTTTAGGAATGACCAGAAGCAATAGAAGCGCTTTCTCATATTGGCCAGCCCGGACAAGGCTGATTAATTCCTTGATGCTAGGTCCATAATGTAAAACGGAATCAGACGTTTGCTGCATGACATCGACCCGGCCTTCAGCCTTGAAGATCGGAATTCCACCGATAATGGGATACTCATTGCAACCGCACGTCAGAATCCCGTATTCGATCTCACCACCTTGGGAGGGGGATCTTATGCTCGCCGTAAGCGCTCCTCCACAATTGGGGCACACGAGTTGGCTGAGGAGATCTGCTCTCATAAGTCCTTTACTCCTTGATAGGCGAGGCTCTTGACGGCATAGTAACATATTTCTTCAGAACGAAGAACAATGCGATTGAGAGAGATCCTCTTAAATCGAGATTTCACGGCAGGCAAAAAGGGCTCCTATATCTGAAAACTTGCTGACAGAATGGACGAGAAATGGGGGGCGGGGGGCCTACAATGACCTCAGTTCTTCTAATATTGCAGCCAACGGTTCTAGCCTTTTTGAAAATGCTAAAGGTTTTTCTTTTAACCTGCCTCTCCATTGTTCTTTGCATGCGCACGTTAATCCATTGAAAACCTTTGGATCAAGAGTCCTGTTGTATTCGATAATCTTCGCCATGACCTTTTTATTGCAACGGTTGCAATTATTTGGAACCACACGAGGAGAAGGAAAAAATTTAAAAAGGCCTATAATAAGCTTTTCTCGTTTCCTTGCTCTTTTTATAACTTCGAGGATGCTCCATAGCCACGGCGGAGTGTATAATCCCCGCTCATAGAAATACTCCATCAAAGTAAAATCTTGTATCGTAGCCGCCTCTAGGGAAACTGTGGTAGATCCAACTGCAAAGGCATGGTCAATCGTTTCAACCGCCTGATCAATGGCTTCTTTTTCAGTAAGAAACAAAGGTTTTAAGAATACATAGGTACGCAAATGCAGATATTTAGTTATGATATTCGCAGCAGCATTAAATCTTTCCAGAGAAAATCCTTTGTTTATGCATATTCCTCTGTAATAATCATTTTTTATTTCAAGGCCAACGCCCAGTTCTACATGCTTATTGGGCGCGAGTCTTTTGATTTCCACAATTTTTTCTTCTGTTACAAACTCGGGACGCGTTTCTAAAACCAGCATCTTAATATCTGGATTGCTATTTATCTTTCTTAATATCCCCCGTCTCGCTTCGGGAGGAATTTCATTGTCATTGATAAATGATCCGTTGTTGTAAAGATTCAAAATTGGATACTTCTTAAAATCTATCTTTTCAAACTCATCGTTAAATTGTTTTAAATAGTCATCAGACAAAATAGTTTTATCTATCATCGTCTGCCTGGCTAGGTGCCCGCACATCATACAGCCATGCGCACCTTTCCGCGCCCATTCACAGCCGTTAGACATAAGGTATATGATTGCCCTATAATAATTGACTCCATCGAAATATTCTTCGCGAAGGCCCAATTCCGCGGCTGCGACTTTGTCCGTACTGGACTCAATTTTAGGGATTTGAGCGTGGATGATTTTCTGTGCTTCCGATATAAGATGATAATAATAGGATTTTTTTAAATCCCCTTCTAATTTCGTGTTCTGAAGTTTTCCGGCAAATTCTTCAACTCTTGCGGTCGGCTCTTTTGACATCGCTTCTCTTCCGAGTTTTTCAAATTATGGTACCATTGCTAAGAGAAAAAATAAAGCCTTTCCGTTTATATGATCTTTGGGGATGGTCCTCAATATTAGATCGTACAGTTTCATGTTGACGAAATAAGACGAGCGCAGTCTTTGACAGACCTTCAGTTACCTTGATATATAGGCCCTCTTACCTTGAATTTCGTAATGCAAAATGATAATCTGACTTTTCTTACCTCTTGGGGTGAGGAGGGCTATCAATATGTCACCCCCAAAATGGTCGCCGGAGATAATAGCCCAGGAGGGGGACTTCCTCTAATCTAATCCCGAGATGCTATGCGAAAAAGGCATTAGGACTTGTCCTGGGGAAAAAGTTAAGGATATGCATAAAGCAGGCGAAACGAAAATTGGTCCAAGGAGGGACAGGGTAGAAGTTCATAATAGATTGCTTATGAAACTTATTTCAGGGCTATGGAAACTGCTGTATTGGCCAATATGCCGGGCGTATGCGCGGTACGTTGTGGGGGACAAAGCCGCTGATTCAGTCATGTGCTTCTTGTGCGGTCTGTATTTCTTGAAGGTCCATGGGTATCGGCCACACTTTAAGAGTCCACATAGTTTTGTGGAGAAGGTGTGGAGCCGCATGCTTTTTGATCGGGACCCCTTATGGACAATGTTCTCGGACAAGCTTCTTGTGCGGGATTATGTGGCCAGCAAAGTGGGGAGTGAGTACTTGGTTCCTCTGCTTTGGAGCGGAAACAAGCCAGAAGAAATTCCCTTTGGTGAATTACCCTTGAAATTCGTGATAAAGACTAATCATGGATGCGGCTATAACATCTTTGTCAGGGATAAGACACAACTGGACCAGACGAAAGCAAGGCGGCAATTGAAGAAATGGCTCGGAGAGAACTTCTGCGAGGACACATTCCTTGGGACAGCGTGGGCCTATAAAAAGATAAGGCCAACCATTATGGTGGAATCATTTCTGGAAAACAATGGACATGTGCCCGAGGATTATAAGTTTTTCTGTTACTCGGGCCGAGCGGAGTTTTGTAAGGTGGACCTTGATCGATTTGGGGATCACTCGGAAGCTTTTTTTGATAGAGGCTTGAAGCCACTTGATCTTTTCGGGGTAGGAATAAAACAGTATCGCGGGAAATTCGTGCTTCCGGATAATTATAAAGACATGGTTCGAGTGGCTGAATCCCTTGCACAAGGCATCGATTTCTTAAGGGTGGATCTTTACAGTGTTAGCGGCCATATATACTTTGGTGAGTTAACTTGCTATCATGGCGGGGGGGTGATAGCCCTTTCTCCCAGAAAGTACGATTTTCTTTTTGGTGAAAAATGGAAATACGGTAATCACGATCGGGATCAGGTGCGACCGAATCCTCGTTGATCATCCGTATCGGAGCAATGGACTCCGTTAGGGTTGATTAATCCGTCCCATTTGCGGTAATCATAGGGGGACGCCATGGAAGTCATAGACCACATCCCCGTCACCCTAGACCCCGTCGCCGTTGCCAAGCGCCTGCGCCACAACCCGGTCCGTGCCTCCTCCGTGAACCTCGATGAGCTTCTTGCGCTGGCCGGCTCGCTCATCAATCTCCGCGCCGTCTATGAAGTTTCCTATACGGGCGCGAAAGGGGAGGAGACGGTCGAAGTCGCCGGCGTCACCTTCCGAAGCCGGATCCTCCGCCGGAACCTCGACCGGGCCCAGAAGGTCTTCCCGTTCATCATGACCGCCGGGTCCGCGCTCGAGGCCGCCGCGTCCGCCTCCGGAGACCTCCTCAGGCAGTATTATCTCGAGGAAATGGCCAACATCGCCCTTGAGAACGGCGCCGCGTGGCTCGCCGAGCGCCTCAAAACGCGCTACGGATTCCCCGAGCTCGCCAGCATGGACCCGGGGTCGCTCGAGGACTGGCCGATCACCGAGCAGCCCAAGCTCTTCTCGATCTTCGGCGACACGGAGCGGCTCATCGGCGTGCGCCTTACGGACAGCATGCTCATGCTCCCGCGGAAATCCATCTCGGGCATTTTCTTCCCATCGGAGGAGGGGTTCACATCCTGCCAGCTCTGCGAGCGCGCCGCATGCCCTGCTCGGCGGACGCCATACGACGCAGCCCTTGCGGCGCAATACAAGTAAAGACATGGGGAACGAAATAAATGGAGGCGTTATGAAAAAAACGTTATTCGGCTTATTAATCCTCGCGGCCATCTGCGCGCTCATCATCCCCCTTCTTTCGGTCCATCTCCCCGCCCAGCAGCAGGCCCAGAAGCTTAAGGTCTATATCTCGGTCGACATGGAAGGCATCTGCGGCGTCGTCTCCTCCGAACAAACGACCCCCGGCACCCCCGAATACGCCGCAGCCCGCAAGTGGATGGCCGACGATGTCAACGCCGCCGTCGAGGGCGCCTTCCGCGGCGGCGCGAGCGAGGTCGTCGTCAACGATTCCCACGGCAGCATGCGGAATATCGACCCCGCCGACCTCAATCCCAAAGCCATCCTCATCTCCGGCTCACCCAAGCCCCTGTCGATGATGCAGGGGATCGACGAAACATATAACGCCGTCCTTTTCGTCGGCTACCACGCCGCCGCCGGGACCCAAGACGCGGTCCTCGACCACACGATCTCGGGGAGCGTCGTCCGGAGCGTCAAGGTCAACGGAACGGAGCTGCCCGAGCTGGGGCTCAACGCGGCCATCGCCGGCGCCTACGGCGTGCCGGTCGTCTTCGTCAGCGGCGACGTCGCCGTCTGCCGTCAGGCGAAGGCCATCCTGGGGAGCGAGATCGTCACGGCGCCGGTCAAGGACGCCATCGGACGGACGGCCGCCCGCCTCGTCCCCTTCGCCGAGGCCCGCCGCGGCATCCGGGACCGCGTGAGCGACGCCCTCCGCAAGCTGGGCCAGGTCAAGCCCTTCAAGGTCGCGGCGCCCTGCAAGTTCGAGCTCGAGTTCTATCTCTCCGCCCAGGCGGACATGGCCATGTTCATCCCGAACGTCCAGAGGGTGAACGCGCGGACCGTGGCCTTCACGTCCGAGGATTACCTCAAGGGATTCAAGATGCTCCGGGGGTTGATCGCCCTGGCGCCGCCTCGCTGAGCCTGATCTGTCACTCCCACCGGAACGCCCTGGCCGAGACGATCACTCCGACGACCAGGAACCCGGCCAGCACGGCGACCTCCGTGATGTGCTTTCCCCACGGATCTCCGATCCAGAGCCCCTGGAGGAGGTTGACGACGTGGGTCATCGGCAGGACCTTGCTGACCGACCGCATCGCCGCCGGGAAGATCTCCTTCGGCACCGTCGCCCCGGACAGGAAGATATTCGGGAAGTAGAAGAGCATCCCCAGGATCGAGGCGATGCGCGACGTCCGGGCCACGCTGGCGATGAGGAAGCCGACGGCCAAAAAGCTCAGCGTGCTCAGGGTGAAGCCCAGGAAAACCGCCCCGGCCGCTCCCTTGAACTGCATGCGGTAGACGAGCCTGGCCCCGGCGACGAGGATGAGGGCGCCGGCGAGGGTCATGACGTAATTGACCGCCACCTGGGAGCCGAGGATGGCCGTCGGCCGCAGCGGGGTCGCCCGGAACCGCCGGAGGACGCCCTTCTCGCGATAGGTGCTGACGACGATCGAGATGGACATCAGCCCCGTCGAGCCCATGATGATGGCGATGTAGGCCGGCGTGCTGACGTCGACCATGCCGCGCCCGCCGAAGAACGGCGTCGGCTTGTTGCCGTAAATGCTCCCGAACATGAACAGGAGGAGCAGGGGAAAGGCCAGGGTGAAGAACGCGGCCTGGGGCTGGCGCATGTAGAGCTTGAACTCGACCCAGATGAGCTTCACGAGGCCTCTCATTTCGCGCCTCCCGGGGAATCCCTTTCGTCCCTGGTCATGGCCATGAAGACGTCGTCGAGACTCGGCTGCTCGGTGCGGAGGTCGCGGAAGCGGAGGCCCTGGGCGTCCAGGGCGTTGACGACCAGGATGACGAGGCGGTCGCCGCGCCCCGTGACGGTGACCTTGTCGCCGGCGATGTCGACCCGGGTGACGCCCGCGACGGCGCGGAGCGGCGCGGGGTCGTAGCCCGGGTCCGCGGCCGTGAAGATGATCCGGGTCTCCGCCTGCAGGTTGGCGACGAGCTTTTCCGGCGTGTCCAGGGCCACAATGCGGCCGCGGTCGATGATCAGGACCCGGTTGCAGAGGTTTTCGGCCTCCTCCATGTAATGGGTCGTGAGGAAAACGGTCTTGCCGCGGTCCCGGATGGCCCGGACGAGGTTCCACATGGCCCGCCGGGCGTGCGGGTCGAGCCCGGTCGTGAGCTCGTCGAGGAAAACGACCTCGGGGTCGTTGACCAGGGCCAGGGCGATGAAAAGACGCTGCTTCTGGCCGCCCGAGAGCTTGGAGAAACGGGCCTCGCGCTTGTCGGCGATCCCGAGCTCGTCGAGGAGCGGCTCCCAGGGCGCGGGCTTCCTGTAGTAGGAGGCGAAAAGGTCGAGAGCCTCCCAGACCTTGAGGTCGTCGGGGAGCGAGCTCTGCTGGAGCTGGACGCCGATCCGTTCCCGGAGCTCGTAGCCGTTGCGGCGCGGGTCGAGGCCCAGGATCCGGACGTCGCCTGCGTCCGGCGCCCGCATCCCCTCGAGGCATTCGATGGTCGTCGTCTTGCCCGCGCCGTTGGGCCCGACCATGCCGAAGATCTCGCCGGCGCCGACCTCGAAGCCGACCCCGTCCACGGCCGTGAGCGGGCCATAGGTCTTGCGTAAGGCGCTCACCGTGATCGCCGCTGTCATCCGCGCCTCCTTATTCCTCGATCTTCTCGATGAGCCCCGTCCCGAGCATCGTGATTTTAGCCATCTCCGCGCCTTTTTGGAAGTTCGCTCCCTTATTTCTTGATGAACTCGATGCCGGCCGCCCGGCCGACGGCGAGCTTGAAGCCCGTGACCTTCCCGCCCTTGCCGCGCATAAATTCGATGTTGGCGCCTGATTCGGGCTCGATGAATTTGTCGGGCGCCATGGCCTTCATGGGCGCCCCGGGGATCGTCCTCATCTTGAGGACGAGCTTGTCCTTATCGACCTTGATCTGGTAACGCGCGTCGAGGAGCTCGGAGCTGACGTACGTGCCCGCGTATTCATTGAGCATGACCGCCGTAAGGGGAAGGAGGGGCGCCAGGTCCTTTTTGTCCACCGTGACCGCCTCCACTTTCTTCCCCTCGGGCTTCGGGGGCTCCTTGAGCTTGTCGGACAGGTAGATATCGGCGACTTTGAAGCACAGCCCCGAGGGGTCCATCGTGCCCAGGTTGGCCAGGCAGATGGCCGAGAATTTCTCGTCGGGGAAGCGGACGATGGCCGCCCGGAACCCCGCCCAGGCGCCGCCGTGCTCGACGACCTTGAGCCCTTTGCATCCGGTCACGACCAGGCCGAAGGCGTAATCGATCGGCTTGCCGTTGTTGAGAGTGCCCTTCGTGTGGAGCATGTCCATGACGTCCTTGCCCAGCTTGCCGTTGTAGAAGGCCTGGTCCCAGAGATAGAGGTCCTCGACCGAGGTATAAACGTTGCCGTCGCCGGTCTCATCCCAGTTGCTCATGTCGATTTTGAAGCCCTGACCGTCGGGGTCGTAGCCGGTAGCCCGGTCCCTGATGACCTGAGTATGGTCTTCCTGGTAGAGCGTGTGCTCCATGCCGAGGGGCTTGAAGATGTGCTCTTGGGCGAAGACGTTGAGAGACTTGCCGCTCACGCGCTCGACGATCTGGCCGAGCAGGAAATAGCCGGTGTTCGTGTAGGAATATTCCTGGCCGGAGGGATAATTGAGTTTTTTCTGGCGGCAGATGACGTCCAGGGCCTCCTCGACGGTCGGGCAGTCGGAATCCCCGCGGAAGCCGGCCAGCTCGAGCAGGGCGTTGTAGTCGCGGAGGCCGCTCGTGTGATGGAGGAGATGGCGGACGGTGATCGGCGTCCCGTAGTCGGGGAGCTCGGGGATGTATTTCCGGACGTTGTCGTCGAGCGAGATCTTCCCATCGCGCACCAGCATGACCACGCAGGTCGCCGTGAATTGCTTGGAGACCGAGCCGATGTCGAAGATCTTATCCGGGGTCATGACGATCCCGTCCTCGAGCTTGGCCATCCCGTAGCCGCGCTCGTAGATGATCCGGCCGTCGTGGATGACCGCCAGGGCCGCGCCGGGCGATGTCGTTTTGTCCCACGCGGCGAAGAGCTTGTCAACCTTGTCGGTCGCCTCGTCGGCGGCGAGGAAGGCCGTGCCCAATGCGGAAAGGACGGCGATGACGAGAATTCTCCGGAATCTGGCAGCTTTTTTCATGAACACCTCACATATCCCATTCGTCCCTCGCAGCGCCCACCATGCCTCAAGTTATAGCCGTGTGCCGTGAAAACCGCAAGGCGTTTTTAGCCTGTTTTTTTCGGCGGCGAAGGAGTAAAATAGGGGCTGAATGTACGTCCAGACCCATACCGAGAAACTGGTCGGGACCACCCTGACAGTCGTCCTGCTCCTGTTCGCCGCCTGGCTGGTCTCGCCCTTCTTCCACCTCGACCGCTCGAGCTACGGCCGCGCGGAAGAATACGGCTACCGGCTCGCCGTCGGGGTCACGATCATGATCGTCTTCGTCGGGAAATGGGCCTTCGACGCCCTCGCCCCCCAGGGGCTGGCCCGGAAAGTGTCGAACACCAAGGCGGTCGCCTTGATCCTCCTGAGTCTCGTCGTCATGGGATTCGTCGTTTTTGTCGTCGCCCAGGCCGCGTCCCTCTACCTCAGGACCGCGGCCCGGGAGGCGCAGCAGCAGTCCGAGATCAATCAGCGGCCCTGAACCGCGCCGCCTTTTTAAATTCATGAGATTAGCCGAGATCATCCAGAAGTACAGGCGGCCCTTCTTTTTCGCGGTCTCTCTCGTCCTCATCGAGAAGCTGGCCTGGATCGTGGAGCCGACCCTGTTCGGCCGCCTTCTCGACCGGCTCATCGCGTTCTTCGGGTCCAAGGACCACATCTCCTACACCGTTCCCCTGGTCCTCTGGATCGGGGTCTTCGCGATCAATTCGGGGGTTGGCGCGGCCCGGCGATCGATCGATGAGAAGATCTATCTCAAGATCTTCACGAACATCGCCGTGGAAGCGACCGAATCGAGCCGCGAGAAGGGCCTTGACGTCGCCAAGACAGCCGCCCGCGTCGAGCTCTCCCGGGACTACGTGACCTTCCTCAAGCGCCGCATCCCGGACTTCATCGAGCAGGGCTTCGACCTGGGCGGCACGACCATCGCCCTGGCCTTCTTTGACTGGCGGATCTCGCTCACCTGCATGTTCATCGTCATTCCGCTCGCGGTGATCAACCGTTTCTACAGCAGGAAGGTGATGGGCCTTCAGAAGGAGCTCCATGACATGCGGGAGGGCGTCTTCGAGATCTTCGCCCGGAAGGACATCCGCGAGGTCCGCGCCTACTACGATGGCATGGCCCGGCCCCAGAGGAAGATCGCCAACCTGGGGGCGCTAAACTTCGGAATGATCAGGCTTTTCCTCCTGGGCATCTTTCTTGTTGTCCTCTTCATCGCCATCGACATCGATAACTTCTCGACGGGGCAGATCTACTCCGTCGTGGCCTATCTCTGGACGTTCGTGACGAGCACGGAGTACCTGCCGGACCTCATGGAGAGCTATGCCTCGCTCAAGGACATCCAGGAGAGGGTCAAGAGAGAGATCCCGGGCGGGGCCAATAACCATGTGGCATGAGGGCGGGCGTCCGGCTCTCGTCCGGGCCATCCTCGGCGCGGCTTTGGCCGCGGTCGTCCTCTTGGGAGGATGCGCCGCGGGGCCGGGCGCGCGCGTCCTGCCGGCCTCCGTCCCCGGGAAGCCGTATCTGAGGATGGCCGGCCGGGTCGAGGGGTTCGACGTGTGGGTCGTCAACGGTCAATACGTCCGGCAGAACATCGACGAGGAATTCACGAATTTCGGCCAGCACTACAGGTTCCGCTTCATCCCGGCCGGTGAATTCTGGCTCGACGAGGAGAACGCCCCGGGCGAGGAACGGTTCTTCATCGACCATCTTCTCGTCGAGAACAGGCTCATGGCCCGGGGTGCCGCCTACGGAAACGCCATTGACGAAGGCGACAAGGTGGAAAAAACCGAGAGGCTCGGAACGGCGGCGGGGCGCGAGGGGGCCGCTCTGGCGGCCGCGCACCGGACCGGCGAGGTCATCGCCCGCGTCCATAAAAAACTTCTCGAGGAATGGAGCGACGAGGTCAAGGTCTGGGTCGTCGATGGCGAGCTCGTCCGGGACGTTTTTTACATCGATTTCACGGAGGGCGGGCACGACAAGGTCTACGGTTTCATCCCGGCGAAAGAGGTCTGGATCGACGACGACGTCAAGCCGGAGGAGCGCCCGTTCATCCTGCTCCACGAGCTCCACGAGCGGCGGCTGATGTCCGGGGGATGGACGTACGCGCGGGCCCATAAGGACTCGAGCCGGCTCGAATCCCATTACCGGAGCCATCCCGCCGGCGTGGACGCGGCCCTCCGGGCCGAGATCGCGAAAAACGAGCCCCGATAGCCGCGATCGAGCTCCAGGAAAACCGTGGTGTAGAGGCTTTTTTACGAAATCTTGACATCTTCTTGACAACTCGGCCTCCCGGGATCCCCATATTATGGGCGGATGGGGGGGTGAGCCGAGATGAAAATCCAGTTGATCTATCCGTCGGCGCGCCGGTCGCGGTCGACGTCCTTCCGCAGGAACCAACCCAAATCCCAACGCTATCCGGGCCTGGGGTTGACGATGGTCGCGGCCCTGTGCCCTCCGGACGCCGATATCTCCATCGTCGACGACGAGCGCGAGGCGATCGCCTACGGCGCCTCCGCCGACCTCGTGGGGATCTCGCTCCTGACCTCCAACGCCAACCGGGGCTACGAGATCGCCCGGGAATTCCGGGCTCGGGGGGTCCCCGTCGTCCTCGGCGGGATGCACGTGACGGCCTGTCCGGAGGAGGCCGGGCGCGAAGCGGACGCCATCGTCGTCGGCGAAGCCGAGGACACCTGGCCCGGGCTCCTCAGGGACTTTAAGGCGGGCGCGCTCCGGAAGGTCTACCGGTCGTCGAACAGCTCCGACCTGGCCGGCCTGCCGGTCCCCCGGAGGGACCTGCTCCGGAAAGAGGATTACATCACGGTCAATACCGTCCAGGCGACGCGGGGCTGTCCCTTCAGCTGCGAATTCTGCTCCATCACGGCCCTCTTCGGGGCCCGGACGCGGTGCCGGCCCGTCGAGGAGGTCATCGAGGAGATCCGGGGGCTCGACGGGGACACCTTCGTTCTCAACGACGACAACGTCGCCCAGGAGACGGATTATTTCAAGGAGCTTTTCCGGGGCCTCATCCCGCTCCGGAAGACGTGGGTTGGCAACGCCTCCTGGAATATCTCCAAAGACGGGGACATGCTGGACCTGATGGAGAGGAGCGGCTGCGCCGGAGTGTTCGTCGGCTTCGAGACCGTTGTCGCCCAGGCCCGGCTCACCAAGCTCGCCCGGGGCGAGAACCGGGCGGCCGTCTACATGGAGACCGTCCGGAAGCTCCACGCCCGGGGGATCTGCGTCATCGGGGCCTTCATTTTCGGCTTCGACAACGATGACGGAGCGGTCTTCGCACGGACCCTCGATTTCGCCCTGGAGAGCCGGATCGATACCGCCCAGATCAACATCCTCGTCCCGTATCCCGGGACACCGCTCTACGCGAGGCTCGAGAGCGAGGGCCGGCTCGTCGAACGGGACTGGAGCATGTACATGACCGACCGCGCCTGTTTCGAGCCGAAAAACATGTCCCGGCGGGAGCTCATCGAAGGATGCGCTTGGGTCAGGAAGAAGTTCTTCTCCTACCCGCGGATCGTTCAGCGCGTCGGCCGGGCCTCGCTGCGGGCCTCGCCCCAGGCCACGGCGGCGGTCCTTGCCGTCAACCTGGCGTTCAGGGGCGGGGTCAAGGATATCCGGATGCCGCCGGTCGAGCTCGCCGGATCGGTAGATCAGAGCGCGTCGCCGCGGATGGGCCTTTTCGGAAGGGCGAACATCCGCTGACTTGCTATTGGCGGGGAGGTGTGCTACTCATAACCCGAAACCGATGTGCGATTTCTGCCACCAGCACGGGGAAGGGAAGAAGTGGTACCTGGACGCCCGCAACTACTCCGAAGACCTCCTCAGCGACGTCCGGCGCAGGGGGTTCATAGAGCGCTTTTTTGAGTCGCCCGACCGCCTGGCCAAGGGCGTGCGGACGCTCGACATGCTCGATAAGATCCCATCGTTCTTTACGCGCGGCATCCGCAAGAAGATCACCGCAAAGCAGAAAGTCATGCACTTCGGCCAGGTCGTGCCCATCGAGGACATCGAGAAGATCCTGGGCTTCACGACCTCGGTCGTCCGGCTGGCCTGCATCTGCCGCCACGTCGCGTTCGGGCCCGAGCACCGCTACTGCTACGGGATCAGCCTGGCGCCTCAGGGCGGCGAGCTGCTTAATATCCTCCGCGGCATCGACCCCGCCTACCTGATCGGGCCCCAGACGGGCGGCCTCGAGTTCCTGCCCAGGGAGGAGGCTTTGGCCCTGATGCGGGAGAACGAGGAGGAAGGGCTGTGCCACACGGTCTGGTCCTTTGTCACTCCGTTCATCGGCGGCATCTGCAACTGTTCGCTCCCGGGCTGCATGGCGATGAAGGTGTCCCTGGCTTACAAGACCCCTGTCATGTTCCGGTCGGAATACCTGGCCCGGGTTGATGAAGTGAAGTGCAGCGGATGCGGCGAGTGCGCCAAGCTCTGTCCGTTCGCCGCCTTCCTGCCCCGCAAGCGGAAAACTAAAGCTCTGGTCGATTGGAAGAAATGCTACGGCTGCGGGATCTGCCGGAACGCCTGCGCCAGGGGAGCGCTCAGCCTTGTCGACCGCGCCTCCGTGCCGCAAGCGGCCTCGCTCTGGCTTTAGAACATGTTCAAAGACTTTCCTCAGGCAATGGCAGCCAGGGCGTGTTCGTGTGCCGGCGGATTTAGCTAAAACGGGGACGAGGGACCTATTTCCTTTTTTTGACGGGCGGGACCCAGTTCTCGATGAATCTCTTCTCTCCGCTGTCGCGCTCGTCGACCAAGGCCTGAAAGATCGCCCTCAGGTGCTGGTAGGGGAGCGTCCCGATGATCATCCGGTTGTTGATGATCATGGTCGGCGTCGAGCGGATGCCGTGCGAAGAGCTGTCGGAGGTCTTCTCGTATTCGGCGCCGGTGTTGATGATCTTCTCGACGAGGTCGCGGACCTTGAGGTCGGCGATGGCCCCCTCCGTGCCGTATTTTTTGGCCAGGGCCCGGCGCCATTCCGGGTTCCGGACGGACCGGAAATTGGCCCAGATCTCGTCGTTTATCTCGGGGAAGCGGGCGAGGTTCCCGGCCGCGATGAAGGTCATCTCGCAGGCGCCGGGGTGGAGGTTGGCCTTTTTGGGGGGGAGGACCGTATTGCAGATGCCCTCGAGCGGGAAAAACTGGACGGCGACGTTGATCTTGCCGGGGAACTCCTTCTTCAGCTTGTCCAGCTGCTGGGCGAGGTAGAGGCAGTCGGGACAGAGAAAATCGGCGTATTCGACGATCTGGATGGCCGCGTCCTCGAACCGCTCCGTGGACTTTACGGACCAGTAGGGCGAGAGGAAGCTCGGTGACGCCACCTTCGGAAGCTCGTAGAACTGCCTGACGATGTTCGCGGCCATGCCGGCCTGGGCCTCCTTTTTGGCGTCGTGATACTGGATGAAGCCGTAGGCCCCGGCCGCCGCGATGACCGCGAAAACGGCCAGGAGCTTGACGGACGGCCGGACCCAGCGGGCGGCGAGGTTCCGCTCCTCGCGGCCGGTCCCGTGGACCCAGAAGAGGACGAAGCTCAGGATCGAGAACAGGTAAAAGCCCGAGCAGAGAAGGCACAGGCTGCCCATGACGAACACCGAGTAAAGGAAGAGGCCGATGACGCCCAGGACGTTGAGGAGGGCCAACGATTTATTGGTCCGCTCGAAGGCTTCGGACGGGATGACCGCGCCGAGCGCCACGAGAGCGCCCAGGAAGAGGCCGAAGAAGCCGAGCGGGACGCCCAGGACCTGGGAGATGGGCGAGAAGGCCGAGCTGTCGCAATTGAAGAAGGCGCTGATGTCGCAGAAGGAGCCGGTGAAGATCGTGGCCGGGTAATTGGCCAGGGAAAAGTGGCGGATGGTCAGGGCCGAGGCCGCGATCATTCCGGCGCCCGAGATCAAGCTCAAGATGCGGGGGCCCGTCCAGCCGCCGAGCGTCAATGTCCTCGTTTTGGGGTTTTCCAATTCGTCTCTCCTCACTCGCCGTTCCGGGTCAGCGGGCCCGGGATCAATGAATTATAGAGTTATCGGACTCCGGATTCAACTCGAAGCACATGACTTCCCGGCCATGCCCGGATCAGGCGGCCGGGGGGACGGCGAGTTTCCGGCGGGGCGGGCGGCGACGGCGGCGGCGGCGCTTTTCCGACGGCCGTTCCGCTCCGAACCGGGCGCTGTAGAGCCGCTCGAAGGGGTCCTCGCCCTCGCTGAACGTGCCCTGGACGAGGAAAGCGCAGATCTTGGAGGCTCCGGGATAGTGGGCCCGCTTTTTCAGGGCCCAGCGCATCCGGCCGGTGGACAGGGCCTCGAGCATGTGCTCGACGATGACAAGCGTCTGAACGGCGTTGAGGAGGATGCTCTTGGGGACCTGGGTCGCGGGCTTCGCTTCCCGGAAGGCCTCATAGAGGACCTTGGGCTTGTCCCCCAGGGTGTCGGCGAGGATCGTCTTGGCCCAGGGCCAGATGAGGAGGGCGTACGTGAGCTCCGGCGCGGGGGGGGTGCCGCGCCCGACGGCGGCGTCGATGGCGGCCAGATACTCGGCGAGGCGGGCGAAGGCGTCGCCGGAGCGCTGGTAGAAGTCGCCGATCGCGCCGAGGATGACGGGGAGAATGGAGCGGCGCCGGGCCAGCTCGAAGATCGGGCGGGATTGGCCCGACTTCATGTCCTTGTTCAGCTCCTCGAACAGGCGCGATCCGGCCGCCTTGGCCAGGAGGTAGAGATGGGTCGGAATGGCCCGCTCGGTCCGCTCCTCGATCGTGAAGTTGAGGCGGGAGGCGTGGCGGATGACCCTCCAGATCCGGACCGGGTCCTCCGTGTAGCTTTCGTCGGGGTCGCCGATGATGCGGACGCGGCCGCGGCGGAGGTCGTCGAGGCCGCCGACATAGTCGATGACGGAGTAGGTGGCGATATCGTAGAACAGGGCGTTGATCGTGATGTCGCGCCGGAAGGCGTCTTCCTGGGGGGTGCCGAAGGCGATGGGCTTGAGAGGGGGGCGGCCCGGGATCGGGATGGGCTTCCGCTCAAGGGGAGGCGGAGAGGGCTCGGGCCCGGTCTCCGGTTCGCCCGGCTGTTCGAGATCGGATGCCGGAGCATCCTGCTTAGGAGCGGGAGCGGCTGGGATCTCGCCCTCGGATGCCATCGCTGTTGGCGCGTCAGAGGAGAACTCATGTCCGGGGCTATCGGCGGCGTCGTCGCGGGCCCGCTCCGCTTCCGATGCCCTCATCTCCTCTTCGCGCTCGGCCCGCACTTCCTCCTCGTCGGGCTTTCTCCGGAACGTGGACACCTCGATGACCTTCCCGCCCTGGAACTTGATGTGGGCCAGGCGGAAGCGGCGCCCGATGAGGAAGGCGTTCCGGAAGAGCTTCTTGATCTGGTTGGGGTGGGCGTCCGTGCCGATGTCGAAATCGGCCGGGCGGCGGCCGAGGAGGAGGTCGCGCACGGCGCCGCCGACGAGATAGGCGATGAAGCCGTGGCCGCTGAGGCGGTAGAGGACCTTGAGGGCGTCGTAGTCGATGTCGCGCCGCGAGATGGAATGGTGGGACCGGTCGAGGATGACCGGGCCTTGGAGGTCGGGGTCGGGCAGGGTTCTATCGTCCATGGAAGGGGGGAAGGAGGGGGTCGCGGGGGATGTTGGAGATGAACAGGATAAGAGCGATGAGATGATTGGGCCTTGCCGAATCGGCGAAAATGCTAGTCATAGATGAACAGAATAAACCAAACATGCCGGCGAATCAATAAAGATAAGAGGCGAACACATAATTCGGTGATAATTCGGTGACACACAACTAATTACCGAAATTATTCTTTGTCCCAGTGACTTACAATTGACATACAACTAAATATCCAAATTATTTTCCTGAAGCCTCCGCGGCTAATTCGGTAATTAGTTGTGTGTCACCGAATTAGCCCTCAGTTCCTCCAGGACCTTCGTGAACGATTCGGGCGCGGGGGCCTCGATCTTCAACCGCTCGCCCGAGGGCAGGTCGAACTCGATCTCCGTGGCGTGGAGCATCAGCCTCGGGAACTTTTCCTGCGCCGCCCGGTCGCCGTACTTCAGGTCGCCGACGATCGGGTGGCCGAGGCTGTAAAGGTGGACCCGGATCTGGTGGCGCCGGCCGGTGAGCGGATAGGCCCGGACGAGGGTATACGCCTTCAGCCGCTCGTACACCTTGAATTCCGTCGACGACGGCTTGCCCAGCTTCACGTCCACTCCCATCCTCCCCGACCCGAACTCCCGGATGGGCTTGTTGACGATGCCGCGGTTGCTCTCCATGACCCCGTGGGTCAGGGCCAGGTAGGTCTTCCGGACGGACCGGCGGTCGAACTCGCCGTTCAGGTGGCGGTGCATTCCGGGGTCTTTGGCGAAGACGATGACTCCGCTCGCCTCCCGGTCGAGGCGGTGGACGGGGTAAAGCTTCGCCGGGTAGACATCGCGCAGCAGCTCGGGAAGGCCGCCTTTTCCCCCCTCGGCGAGCGAGACGACGCCCTCCGGTTTGTCGACGGCCAGGATACCGCCGTTCTCGAAGAGGATTCGGACCGCTCGCGCGGGCGCAGCCGTTTCTCCGGTTGCTTCGCGGGCCGAGTCCTCGTTGGCTCGTTCCGTCACTTCTTGTGGAATTCCTTGGCCTTGAGCTTGTCCTTGGCCATGACTTTTTCCTGGGCCGTTTCCGGGATGAGCTTCGGGTCGGGCTCCATGGCAATCACGAACTCGAGCTCCTCCCGCGCCTTCGCGACATTGTTGAGGGCCAGGTAAGTGTCGGCGAGATAGATCCGGGTCAGGCCGACCCGCGGGCCCAGCTCCTTGGATCTCAGGAGGTGCTCGAGGGATTTCTGGTTGCTGCCGCCGAAGAACCCGGGGAGCTCATAATAGACGCGCCCCAGCACCCTGTCGGCGCCGCCGTCGTCGAAAGTCTTGTCGATGGCCATGACCCTGTGCATCTCGTCCTTGATGGGCGAGACGAGCGACAGGCTCTTGAGGACGCCCTTGGCCTCGCCGTAGCTGCCGTAGTTCACGCCCAGCCAGTAGTGGCCCTCGACCTTGTTCGGCTCGAGCGCCACGGCCTTCTTGCCGTAATAGACCCCCATCCCGAAGACACTTTTCTTTTCGTCGTTGTTGGCCGCGTGGTCGCCGATCCAATACTCGATCCGGGCCATCCTCCAGTAGACCCCGTAGGCGTCCTCGTTCTTGAGCAGGGCGTCCCGGTATTTCTCGAGCCCTTCCTTGGCCCTGGCCTGGTCGCCGCGCTGGTCCCAAAGATCGTCGCCCTGCTGGGTCAGCGATTTCGTCTCCTGCGAGAACGCGAGGAACGCCGGCAGGAGGACGAGGAACGCGAACAAGAGAAAGACGTTCTTTCGTGATTTCATTCCCGCACCTCTCTTCGAGCGATATATAACACAAACGGGGCCGCCGAATAAAGCGCGACTTGACACCGGCGCCCGGGGCGAATTACGATTCCGGCTGCCCGGACGTTTCCCGACATTCATTCCGCCAGGAGGACCGCATGACCCTCAGCCCGTCGCCGGCCGCCGCCCTGGAAAAGCTCGCCGTCCCCAGGCTCGACCATATCGACCTCGTCACCGTCAAACTGCCGTTCGTGGCCCCGTTCGGGACGAGCGTCTACGTCTGGACCGACAAGGAAGCGATGCTCATGCGGCTCGAATCCGGCGGCGCCGCGGCCTGGAGCGAATGCGTCTCCGACCCCGACCCGTTCTACTTCTACGAGACCAACGGCACGGCCCGCCACATCATCAAGGACTTCCTCCTGCCGCTCGTCGAGCCGGGGATGACGCTCGGCGACCTCGAGGCGCGGTTCCGCCACGTCCGCGGCCACGGGATGGCCAAGGCGACGATCGAGAACGGCCTCCTCGTCCTGATCGCGACCCAGAGCGGGGTCCCTCTCCACGCGCTCCTGGGCCGGCCGGCGAAAAAGATCATGTCGGGGATCAGCATCGGGCTCAAGGAAACGCCGGACGCTCTCCTCGCCGCCGTCGGGAGCGCCGTGGCCAAGAAATACCACCGGGTCAAAATGAAGATCAAGAAAGGCCAGGACGTCGATTGGGTCCGGGCCGTCCGCGACCGTTTCCCCGACGTCCGGCTCATGGTCGACGCGAACGGCGACTATTCGCTCGCCGACGCGCCCCGGCTCCGCGAGCTCGACGCCTTTGACTTGATGATGGTCGAGCAGCCGCTTTCCTATAACGACATCTTCCAGCACGCCGCCCTCCAGAAGGAGATGAAGACCGCGATCTGCCTCGACGAATCCATCCACGGCCTCGACGACGCGGCCGCCGCTATTTCCCTCGGCGCCTGCCGGGTCATCAACATCAAGCAGGGGAGGGTCGGAGGCCTCATGGAGTCCATGAGGATCGCCCGCTATTGTGCCGACCGCGGCGTCGATGTCTGGTCGGGCGGGATGGACGAGACGGGCATCGGCCGGGCCGTCAATATCCACCTCCAGACGGCCGAAGGGTTCACCCTGCCCGGCGACACCTCCGAAACGAGCAATTATTTCGACGAGGACATCGCCGAGCCGCCCGTCCTCCTCGGCCCCGACGGCTTCATCGACATCCCGGACGGCCCCGGCCTCGGCGTCCGGGTCATGCCCGACCGCATCCTGAAGCGCGCGGTCCGCATGGAGCGCCTCCGCTGATGATGCGGAGAGAAAAAGCGGCTCAGTTCTCCGTCCTATATTCTTGAAGGAAAGAGCCCTCCGGCTTGACTTCCCGTCGTTCATGTAGTAGATTGTAATACAGGAGGGCCGCCATGAGAGCCGTGATTTCCGTCAGCTTTCCCCAGGAAATGGCCAAGGAACTGGACAGGATCGCCAAGGCGTCGGGGCGAACGAAAAGCGACCTCATCAAGGACGCTCTCCGGGCATATCTCTGGGAAGACCGGTTCTCGCGCCTCCGTTCCGGCCTGAGCCGGAAGGCTAAAGACAAGGGCTTGGTCACGGATGAAGATATTTTCAAGGCGGTTTCGTGAAGGCCGTCTTCGATACGAACGTTCTTGTCGCCGCCTTCGCCGCGGACGGCCTTTGCGCGAAGCTCCTCAGACGCGCCAATGCCCATGAATTCCAGCTCTTCGCCTGCCCCCACCTCATCGGCGAGTTCAAGAAAGCCCTGAGGGACAAGCTCGACGCTTCCGGGACGGAGATCGCGGAGGCCCTGGAATTGCTGGGAGGCGTGGCGAAAATTGCCGAACCGCCCGACCCTACGAAACGTCCCCGCGCGTGCCGCGACCGGGATGACGATTTCGTTTTGGCCTGCGCCGTCGCGAGCCGCGTGGATTATCTTGTCTCTGGCGACAAAGACCTTCTGATCCTCAAGGAACACGAGGGCATCCGCATCGTCAGCCCGCGCGATTTCGAATTGCTTTTCCGTTAGTAGCATAGAGCGCCTGCGCTGAGGGGACGGATCCAGAGACCTGACAACGTGCAACGGCGTTGATGAAGGACGCTTGAATGGCGCCGTCACGTTATTTACGGCGAGCTTTAGAGCTTGAATCGACCTCTTTCCGGTAATCCCCGGGACGGTCGATATCCTTGAGGACGGACTCGTCGGGGACCGCGACCTCCAGAACGTCCTCCGGATGGGCCCGCAGGAGCTGCCTCAGGCCGACTGCCGGGTCGAGGCCGAGGACCTCATCCCTGTATTTCGTGCCGACCAGGACAGGATGGCCGCGTCTCCCACTATGGACCGGGACGACGATCCCGCGGCGGCTTTCCCGGTAAGCCCGGATGAGGGCGTCGAGGACCCCGGCCGGGATCGCCGGCTGATCGCCGAGCATGATGACCGCGGCCTCCGCGTTGTTCGGGAGGGCCTTGAATCCCGCCTGGATCGATGAGAGCATGCCCAGCCGAAAATCCTCGTTGACCGCGAAAACCAGGGGATAAGATTTGAGCAAGCCCCGGACCCTCTCCCTGTCGGCCCCCAGGACGACGACCGTCCCGTCGGCCTCCGAATCGAGCGCGGTCCGGACGATGGCCTCGATGACCGTCGTTCCGCCGAAGGGGAGGAGGAGCTTCTGCGTCCCCATCCTCCGGGATTCTCCGGCGGCGAGGACGACGGCCCAGATCATGAGCCGCCCGGCCCCTTCAGCCCGGCCCTGACGAGGACGAGCTCGGCGGCGATGCTGACCGCGATCTCCTCGACGGTCTTGGAGCGGATCTCGAGCCCGATGGGGGCGCGGACGCGCTCCCATTCCTCCTCCGTCGCCCAGCCTTTCTCCAGGAACTCGCGCCGCACGAGGGCGATCTTCGTCCGGCTCCCGATCAGGCCGAGGTAGGCCGCCGCCCGGCCGATCGAGGCCCGGAGGGCTTCGGCGTCGTGCCGGTGGCCGCGGGTGACGATGACGAAATAATTCTCGGGCGAATCGGGGATCCCGCGGACCGCCGCGGCGATGTCGCCGACGATGACGGTGTCCGCGTCGGGGATATTGTCCTTGTTCGCGAACTCGGCCCGGTCGTCGATGACGGTGACCTCGAAATCGAGGAGGCCCCCGAGGTGGGCGACGGCCTTGCCGACGTGGCCGGCCCCGGCGATGATCAGCCGGGGAAGCGGGCAGACCGGCTCGGCGAAAACGGAGAAATCCTCGCGCTTGAAGAGCCTCGGTTTGCCGGAGGCGAGGACGTCGGCCAGCTCGGGCTCCTGGACCAGTCTGCCGGGGGACTGCGACGGCTCCGGAAAATCGCTTTCGGCGAGCCAGTCCCGGGCCGCGTGGACGAACCCGCCCTCGAGAGGCCGGATCATGGTCAGGAGGACCCCGGGCCGGCGCTTCCTGAAGCCCTGGAGGGCCCGTTCGAAGACGGGCCGCGCGTCCATGACCAGGGGGTCGACGAGGACCGACACGGTCCCGCCGCAGATGGCGCCCTCCTGATCATCCGGGTCGGCGTCCAGGCGGAATTCCACGAGGCGGGCGCGCTTGTCCTTGAGGGCTTCGAGGGCGGTCTCCTGGGCCCGGCCTTCGACCAGGCCCCCGCCGACCGTCCCTGCGACGAGCCCGTGGGCCGCGAAGATGGCCATGGCGCCCGGGACCTGGGGGGTCGAACCCGAGGCTTCGACGATCGTCGCCAGGACCAAACCCTTGTCCTTGATCAGGACCTCGAGCAGCTTGGGGAAACTGTATTTCATCGATGGTTCCCGGCCGGGAGCAGCCGGCCTGGTTCAAACCAGTCTCAGGAGCGTGAGGGCGGCCAGGCAGAGGACGAAGGCGGCGGGTGAGACCCAGCCGAGTTTCGCGGGGGCGGACGGCGCGAGCCGCGTTTCGAGAGCCGCGACCCTCGCCCCGGCCCAAAATCCGGCCGGAACGGTGAGCATCGAGACAGCGATGGCGATCGGAGCGTAATAGAGAGAAAGGGGGATGGCCGTGCCGGGGACCTTGCAGGCCGCGATCCCGGTGGCGAACTTGACCAGCGGGAAGGCGTTGACGGCGAGAAGCGCGGTCAGGCCTCCGGCGAGCCCCCGCCCCGCGGTTTTCGCGATCAGGCCTTTTTGAAGGACGCTGATCAGGAGGGCGAATGCCGCTCCCTCCATGATGATGGCGAAGATCGGGTTGGCGATGGCGCCGTGGAGGACGGGGAGGCCGAGGAGTATTGCGTCAAAAAGCTTGAAGAACGAAGCCAGGGCGACCATCCCGGCGATGGCCTGATAGCGGGGCGAGATCGCCCAGGCGGCGGCCAGGAAGAAAAGGGCCGCGCCGGTCATGAGCGAGCCCGAGACCGTCGAGGCGCATTGGCGCAGATACATGCCGAGGGCCGCCTCGGACAAACCCCAAACGCTTCCCAGGACCAGGATGGGGCCCCAAGCAGTTTTGGCGGGATTCATGGACATCGTTCCCTCCGGGTGTTGGGATTGCCGACAGACATCGTCCCCAATCATACGCCGTCCGTGAACGGGACGTCAATCCTCCGCTAGACGACCGTCCGCTTCCCGGCCTTGCGCAGGGCGAACTGCTCCTCGATCCAGGCGTAGGTCCTGGCGATCCCCTTGCGGAGCGGGGTCGAGGGCTCCCAGCCCAGGACCTCCTTGATCATCGTGTTGTCGGAATTGCGGCCGCCGACGCCCTTCGGCGCCGCCGGGTCGTAGCTCCTTTTGACCTTGAAGCCCGCCGCCTCCTCGATGATCGACAGGAGCTCGTTGACCGAGACGAGCTCGCTCGAGCCCAGGTTGATGGGCGTCGCGACGAGCCGGTCGCAGTGCATGATCATGTCGATCCCTTCGACGCAGTCGTCGATGAACTGGAAGCTCCGGGTCTGGCTCCCGTCGCCCCAGACCTCGACCGCGAAGCTCCCGTTATCGCGGGCCTCGAGGACCTTGCGGCAGAGGGCGGCCGGCGCCTTCTCCCGGCCGCCGTCCCAGGTCCCGTGCGGGCCGTAAACGTTGTGGAACCGGGCGATGAACGTCTGGAATCCCCGCTCGGCCCGGTACTCCTGGCAGACCATCTCCGAGAAGAGCTTCTCCCACCCGTAGCCGCGCTCGGCCATGGCCGGGTAGGCGTCCGACTCCTTGAGGGCCCGGGAACGCGTGTCCTTCTGCAGCTCGACGTTATAGGCGCAGGCGGAGGAAGAGAAAAAGTAACGGTCCGCGCCGGCCTTGTCGGCGGCTTCGATCATGTGGGTGTTGATGAGGACGCTCCGCAGGCACTCGACGCGGAAGCGCTCGATGAAGCCCATCCCGCCCATGTCGGCGGCCAGCTGGTAGACCTCGGCGGCCCCCTTGCAGGCCCGGACGCAATTGTCGCGATCGCTCAGGTCCAGGCAGAGGTCCTCGACGCCGGGCGTCCTCTGGTACCAGTCGGGGAGGGGCTTCTTGTCGACGGCCCGGATCCTGTGGAAGCCCTTGCCGTGGAAATAGCGGATCAGGGCCCCGCCGATGAAGCCCCCGGCGCCGGTGACCACGAGAAGGTCGTCTTTCTTTCGGAAATCCTCGATCTTCTTTGGCCGTGCGCTCATGGTGCCATCATCCTTTCTTTTTTGCTGAGGTCATTATAACCGAATTCCCGCCACCCGCGCCAAGTCCGGAGGGGGAATGAACCTTTTCCGCCGGGATTTCGTTGCCCATCCCCGGATTTGCTTTTCCCGCTTTTTCGGCGAAAATGGAAGAGGTGGCACGCATGGCAGCGGGCGACGGGAGGAAACGGCCGGGGCGTATCCTCATCTGCGCTATCCTCCTTTCGGCCTGGGGGGCGCAACCGGCCATCCTTCGCGCGAGCCTGGGCCGGACAGGCCGGCAAGTTGCCGCCCTGCCGTCTCTCGAGGACTTGGAGAAGGACCTGCTCCTCGTCCTCAACAGGGAGCGAACATCCCGGGACCTCCCGGCCCTCGAACCGTTCTCCCCGCTCACGGCCCTGGCCAGGAGACATAGCTTGGAAATGGCCCGGCTCGATGTCCTCATGCATACGTCCGCCTCGGGAAAATCCTATACGGACCGTCTTGTCGACGCCGGGATCCTTTTCGCCGCCAACGGTGAGAACGTCGCCCGCAGCGGGACCTCCGTCCCCGAAGCCATCCATGAGACGTTCATGGCCAGCCCCGGCCACCGTGAGAATATCCTGAATCCCGACTTCGGCCAGGTCGGGATCGGAGTCGTCCGGGGAAGCAGAGGCGCTTATTTCGTCACGGAGGACTTCGCCCGCGGCCTGGTCAGGCGCGACGAAAAAGAAGCCCGCGGCATCGTTCTCGGCGCCCTGAACGAGCTCAGGCGGAAGACGAACCTGCCGCCGCTCGTCCTGCTCGACACGCTCAACGAGACGGCCCAGAGCTGCGCCCTCAGACGGGCCGCCGGCCGGGAGATCCCCCCGGCGCCCGCCTTCTTCGGGGAGGTCCTCATGCGGTTCGCTACGGGGGCGGACCTGGACGATATCACGGCGGCGCTCACGAACGCGGACCTGCGCCGGTACCGACGGGCCGGGATCGGCGTCGGGTTCGGCCGGAGCCGCGAGTTTCCGGGCGGCGCGTATGATGTCTGCGCCCTCCTCGTCGCCGACGGATCTTCAGGTGGGCCGGACGACCTGGACTGCGTCCTGATCGTCCTCGCGGCCGCGAACGGGGTCAGAGAGCGGATCGGCCTCCGGCGCCTCGAGCTCGATCATGAGCTCTGCCGGCAGGCCGACCTTATGATCAGCGAGCGGAAAAAGGGCGGGGCCTCCGGTCCTTCCGCGACGCGGCCGGGCGAGTCCTTCTTCTTCATGTTCCAGACGCTCGACGGGATTGGGGGGCGCCTCCGGAAAGAGCTCAAAGACGCGACGCTGAAGCGGATCGGGATCTCCACGCTGCCGGTCAAGGCCCATGGGGACACGTCGCTTCAGTACGCCATCGCGGTCATCCTCGGCCGCTGATCTCCCGGCCTGGGTGACCTTAGAACAAGCCCTTCAGAAGCTGGGGGAACAGGAGGGCGATCCCGAAGCGGACGAACCGCCCGGCCAGCCCGAAGACAAGGAAGGTGATGAAGTTCAGCTTGAGCATCCCGGCCAGGATGCTGACGACGTAGAGCGGGGGGAAGCCGGTGCTGGCGCTGACGAAGATGAAGAACCCCGACCCGTAGCGCCACGCCTCGAGCTTCGCCCGGGCCCGCTCCAGCTTGTCCGCGTATTTTTGGGGCGGGCGCTGGAAGGACGTCCGGGCCACGGAATACATGGTGCACTTGGCCGTCATCTGGCCTAGGGAGGCGAGGGCCGTGACCATCAGGAGCTGGGATTTCGTGAGAAGGGCCGACGAGATGATGACCAGGAAGGCCTCGGCGTTGACGAAGGGAAGGAGGCCGCTCGCGAAGCAATAGACAAACGTCGCGGTGGGGAGCCCCCACGTGTGGACCAGGGCCGCCGCGTCCAGCTTCATTTTGCCCGGACCTGGCGCTCGAGCCGCTCGAACTCGTCGCGGATCTCGGAGGGCAGGCGGTTGCGATAGGGCTTGAGGAAGGCCCGGATGTCGTCGACCTCCGGCTTCCATTCCCTCATGTCGACGGCGAAGAGCTTCTCGAGGCTGTCCTTCGGCAGGCTGAGGCCGGTCATGTCGAGGTCTTCGACCCGGGGCACGAGGCCGGCGGGGGTCTCGCGGGCCGGCACGGCCCCGTTCACCCTGTCGACGACCCACTTGAGGACCCGCATGTTGTCGCCGAAGCCGGGCCAAATGAACTTGCCGCGCCCGTCGACGCGGAACCAGTTCACGGAGAAGATCTTCGGCGGCTGGGTCAGCCGGTTCCCCATGTTCAGGTAGTGGCGCCAGTAGTCGGCCATGTTGTAGCCGCAGAAGGGGAGCATGGCCATCGGGTCGCGCCGGACGACCCCGACCTGGCCCGTGGCCGCGGCCGTCGTCTCCGAGCCCATCCGCGCGCCCAGGAACACGCCGTGGGCCCAGCTGAAGCTTTCGACGACGAGGGGGATGAGCTGGGTCCGCCGGCCGCCGAAGATGATGGCCGAGATGGGGACGCCCCGGGGATTGTCGTACTCCCTCGAGAGCATCGGGGAGTTGATGAGCGCGGCCGTGAACCGCGAGTTGGGGTGGGCGCCTTTCGTGCCGCTGGCCGGCGTCCAGGGTTTTCCCTGCCAGTCGAGGAGGTGCGGAGGGACCGGGCCGTCGATGCCCTCCCACCAGGGCTCGTTCGTGTCCGTGTCCAGGGCGACATTGGTGAACAGGGTCGGGTTGAAGGCGCCGCGCCGGATCGTCCGCATCATGTTCGGGTTGGTCTTCATCGAGGTCCCGGGCGCGACCCCGAAGTAGCCGGCCTCGGGGTTGATGGCCCACAGCCGTCCGTCGGGCCCGACGTTGAGCCAGGCGATGTCGTCGCCGAGCGTCCAGACCCGGAAGCCGGGGAGGGCCGATTCCATCATGGCCAGGTTGGTCTTGCCGCAGGCGCTCGGCAGGGCGGCTGTGACGTAGGTGACGTTGCCGCGGTGGTCCTCGATGCCCATGATGACCATGTGCTCGGCGAGCCATCCCTGCCGGTAGCCGAGGTAGGAGCCGATCCGGAGGGAGACGCACTTCTTGCCGAGGAGGGCGTTCCCGCCGTAGCCCGAACCGACGCTCCAGACGAGCCCTTCCTCGGGGAAGTGCATGATGTAGCGGCGGTTGGGGTCGAGGTCCCCGATCGAGTGGAAGCCCTTGATGAAGTCCTCGCGGTTGCGGAGGATGTCGAGGATAGGGGTCCCGATCCGGGTCATGATCCGCATGCTGACCGCGACGTAGCTCGAGTCCGTCACCATGAGGCAGGCCTTGGCGTAGGGTGAGTCGGGGTGGCCCATCATGTAGGGGATGACGTACATGGTCCGGCCGGCCATGCAGCCGTCCGAAAGCTTGGCCATCACCTTCTTGGCTTTGGCCGGGTCCATCCAGTTGTTGTTCGGCCCGGAGGCGTCGCGGCTCGAATGGCAGACGAACGTCAGATGCTCGGTCCGGGCGACATCGGTCGGGTTGCTGCGGTGGAGGTAGGCCGTCGGCCAGGTCTTGTGGTTGAGCTTCTCAAAGACGGGGCCGTTCAGCCGCTCTTCGTTCAGGCCGATCTCGATGAGGCGCCAGGCCTCGCCCTCGGAGCCGTCGCACCAATAGACGCGGGCCGGCTTCGCCAGCCGCTCCTGCTCTTCGACCCAACGGTCGGCCGCCGAGATCATGGCTCACGTCCCTCCGCGGGCCCGCTGCCGGGCCGCGCCATCTCCATGATTATCAACGCGTTATCCAGAGAAACGAGGAGGGAAGTATATCTTTTCAAAAAGCCGATGTCAAACGGCCGCGGGCCCCGTTCCTCTGCCGGCCGGTCCCTTCGCTCAGGCCTGGATCTCGTAGACCTCGGGGATCCGGTCGAAGAGGAAATGCAGGAAGGCCGGGCCCCGGCATCCCTCTTCCTTCGGGGCGGCGAATACGTTAGAATGTTGGCGTATTTTTTCTGCCCAAAGGAGTCACCGGTCATGAGAAGAACGACGGTATTGAGAAAAGCCATCATGGAGCGCCGCGCCGTGGCCGTCCCCGGATGCCACGACGCCTTGAGCGCCAAGGTCATCGAGAAGGCCGGATTCGAGGCCATCCAGATCTCAGGCTACGGCCTGGCCGGGTCCTACCTCGGGAAGCCCGACGTGGGGCTCGTCCGGATGAAGGACGTCCTGGACCTCTCCTGGAACATCGCTCAGGCGGTCAAGATCCCCGTCATGGCCGACATCGACACCGGCGGAGGCAACGCCGTCAACGCGGCCTGGATCACGGAGCGGCTGATCGCCATGGGCCTGGCCGGGATGAACATCGAGGACCAAGTCTTTCCCAAGCGCTGCGGCCACATGGCCGGCAAAGAAGTCATCCCGGCCGAGGAGATGGCCGGAAAAGTCAGGGCCTGTGCCATGGTCAGGGACGGGCTGGACAAGGATTTCATCATCAACGCCCGGACCGACGTCTTCGCCGGCATGGGGCTGACCGAAGCCGTCCGGCGCTGCAACCTGTATCTCGAGGCCGGCGCCGATCTGGCCTTTATCGACGGGATCAAGAGCCGATCCGATATCGAGATCGCGGTCAAGGCGGTCAGGGGGCCGCTGTCCGTCAATCTCATGGACGCCATCACCGGCATGAAGACCGAGCTCATCCCGATACCCGAGCTCGCGAAGATGGGCGTCGGGCGGGTCTCCATCCCCGTGGCCTCGATCATGGTCGCCCACAAGGCCCTCATGGACTTTTTCCAGGCCCTCAAGGCTTCGCCGACCGGGATCCTGGCCGGCCAGACCCGCTGGGCCACGAGCTTCGAGGAATACACGGATTTCGTCGGGCTCAAAGAATATCGGGCCCTGGAAAACGAATTCCTGCCCAAGGAGCGTATCGAGGACAAATATAAGGGCCAGGGCAAGATCGTCGGCTGATATCAGCGGATGACGAGCAGAGTGAAGGGGAAGACGTAAGCCTGGAGGAAGACGAGTAGCCCCATCAGCACGGCCAGGGCCAGGCTGTGGAAAAACACGTAGCGCAGGATCTTGCCCTCGTGGCCGTACCAACGGGTGGCCGTGCTGGCGACGACGATGCTCTGGGCGTCGATCATCTTGCCCATGACCCCGCCGGAGCTGTTGGCCGACGCCATCAGGACCGGGCTCAGGCCGAGCTGGCCGGCCGAGATCTTCTGAAGACTCCCGAAAAGAACATTGGACGACGTGTCCGAACCCGTCATGGCCACGCCCAGCCAGCCGAGCAGGGTCCCGAAAAAGGGATAGAGGATGCCCGTCCGAGCGAAGGCCAGCCCGAGCGTCGCGTCGAGCCCCGAATACCGGGTGACATAGCCGAGGGAGAGCATGGCGGCGACCGTGAAGAGCGAGAACCGGACCCGCTTGAGGGTTTTCATGTAAGCCCGGACGAGCTCCTTGGGCCTGAACGACATCAGGAACCCCGAGAGGACGGCGGCGGCGAATATCCCCGTGCCCGTCAGGGAAAGCCAGTTGAAGATGAACACGGCGGCCTCGGCCGTGTTTTTGGCGACGACAGGCGGAACCCGGAAGATGAGCCTGTCCAGTCCCTGGACGGGGTAGCGGATGACGGAGATCCCATCAAGAAGGGCCCTGACCTGTGGAATTCCCCAGAGAAAAACGAAGACGCTCAGGACGAGCCATGGCGTCCAGGCCCGGGCGAGCTCGCGGGCCGCATGGGGAGGCCGGACGGCGGCGCCGTGGCGCCCGGTCTCTTCTTCGCCGGCGAAGCCATAGAAGCTCTTGGGCCGCCATTTCAGGAGGAAGACGACCAGCGCGGCCATGGAGATGACGGCCGAGCCGACGCCCGCCAGCCATGGCCCATGGAAGTTTGAGATGAGCCACTGGGGCACGGCGAAGAAGACCCCCGCGACGAGGAGCGCCGGCCAGACCTCCCTCATCTTCTTGAACCCGCAGAAGGCCCAGATGAGCCAGAAGGGGATGAGGACGGAAAAGAACGGGAGCTGGCGCCCGACCATGGCGCCGAGTTTCCGGACGTCCAGCCCCGTGACGCCGGCCAGGGCGATGATCGGCGTCCCGAGCGCGCCGTAGGCCACGGGCGCCGTGTTGGCGATGAGCGAGAGCCCCGAGGCGGCGAGGGGCGAGAACCCGAGGCCGATGAGGATGGCCGCTGTGACCGCCACCGGCGTCCCGAACCCCGCCGCGCCTTCGAAGAACGCGCCGAAAGAAAACGCGATGAGGAGGAGCTGGAGCCGGCGGTCGCGGGTGATGCCGGTCAGGCTGTCCTGCATGACCTTGAAATACCCTTTTTCGACGGTGAGATCGTAGAGGAAGATGACGTTGAGGATGATCCAGCCGATGGGGAAGAGGCCGTAGGCGGCTCCCAGGCCGGCCGTCCGGAGAGCCATCCCCGCGGGCATGGTGAAACCGAGGACCGCCACGAGCAGGGCCGCCGCCAGCCCGAGGAGGGCCGCGACATGGGCCCTGAGCCGGAGCAGGGCCAGCCCGCCGAGGAGGATGACGATCGGCAGGGCGGCGGCGGCGGTCGAGAGCCAGACGCTATGCAGGGGATTATAGACCTGGTGCCACTCCATGGCCCCCTCCTCGCGGCGTTCCCCCCGGCCGGGGTCCGCGGGCCCGCCGTTTACAGGATGCCGTCCGTTTCCCTGTTCAGACGGTCGAAGAAACCGACCATGAACCGGTGACGTTCGGCGGCGATGCGCTTGCCCTCGCGGGTGAAGACCCTGCCCTTGACCCGGCCGAGCTTGATGAGGAACTCCCGGTAAGCGGTGTCGTCCCGGGTGTAGGGCTTTGTCCTGCGGAGGTCGATCCTCTTGTCGTGGAGGCGCGCCCCGACCTCCCCGGCGAACAGGAAGGCCCGGCCGATGCCCACGGCCCCGATCGAATCCAGCTTGTCGGCGTCGAAAAGGACCTTCGCCTCGAGCGTTTTCGGGACAGCCCTTTTCCGGAAACGGTGCGTCCGGATGCAGTGGACGACTTCGCGGACGGTCCCGGCATCGAGCCCGTATGCGGTGAGGAGCTTCCCGGCCATCGCGGCCCCGGCCCGGCCGTGGCAGACCCTTCCTCTCGACCGGTCCTCTTCTCCCCGTCCGATGTCATGGAGGAGGGCGGCCAGCGAGAGGATGCTGAGGTCGGCCCTTTCTTTCTTGCCGATCCTCAGGCAGAGACGGAGGACCCGCTCGGTATGGTCCCAATCGTGGCTGCCCCGGGAGTCGAGGAAGAAGCCCCGGGCCTCGTTCTCGATCCTGGCCAGGAGCGCCGGAGGGACGGGAGGGCGGCGCCGGGACGCCCGGCCCTTTCCCTTTTCCCGGGCAGCGGTGGGAGTCATTCGCCGATCATGTGGACGGCGAGGCCGTCCTTGAGCTTGGGCTCGAACCAGGTGGACTTGGGCGGCATGGTCCTGCCGCTGTCGGCGACCTCGAAAAGCTGGTCGATGGTCGTGGGGAACAGGGAGAAAGCGACCTTGAATTGACCGCTCCGGACTTTGCGTTCGAGCTCGGCCGTGCCTCGGATCCCGCCCACGAAGTCGATGCGCTTGTCCGTCCTCGGGTCGGCGATGCCGAGCACGGGCCCGAGAAGGCTCATCTGGAGGATGGAGACGTCGAGGGATCCGATCGGGTCATGGGCGTCGAACGTCCCGGGCCGGGCTTCGAGGAGGTGCCACTCGCCATCGAGGAACATGCAGAATTCCTTGCTCTTCGCCGGGGCCTTGTGATCGGCCGGCCGCCGGGCGAACCTTTCGTCGACCTTGCCCAGGAACGCTTCGACGCTCAGGCCGTTGAGGTCCCTGACGACGCGGTTGTAAGGGAGGATCTTCATCTGGTTATGAGGAAAAATGACGGCCAGGAAAAAGCTGTATTCTTCCCGCCCGGTATGACGGGGATTCTCCTTGTCGCGCTTGACCTTGATCCGGGTGGCGGCGGCGGACCGGTGGTGGCCGTCGGCGACGTAGAGACAGCCGAGCTTCCCGAACTCGGCCTGGATCCTAGCGATGAGCCCCGGGTCCGCCACGACATAAAAAGCGTGGTGGACGCCGTCCCCTGTCGTGAAATCGTAGTCCGGGGACCGGGTCATGCCCTCCGCGATCAGGTCGTCGATCGCCTGGGCCCGCCGGTAAGTGAGGAAGACCGGGCCCGTCTGGGCCTCCAGGGTCTCGATATGGCGCATCCGGTCGTTTTCCTTGTCCGGCCGGGTCAGCTCATGCTTTTTGATGATGTCGTCCAGATAATCCTGACAGGATGCGGCGGCCACGAGGCCGACCTGGGCATGATCGCCCCAAACCTGCTTGTAGATATAGAAATTCCTCGTGGGATCCTGGGAGATGACTCCCTCCCTGAGGAAACGCTCGAAGTTCTCCTTGCCCTTGGCGTAGACGGCGTCGGCGTAAGGGTCTGTCCCCGGGGGGAGGTCGATCTCCGGCTTGCCGACATGAAGGAACGAGTAGGGGTTTCCCGCGGCCATCTCGCGGGCTTCCTCGGTGCTCAAGACGTCGTAGGGCGGGGCGGCGACGAGGTGGGCGATGTCGCGGCGGGGCCGGACGCCCCTGAAAGGTTCGATGTGGGCCATGTTGTCCTCCGGAAAAGGAATTTCTATAGCAAAGCCCGGCAGCCGTCAAGAGGAATAAGGTCGGACGGGTCCTATCACGGCAGTGTCCCCGAGCGGACTTCGCTCCACCCATCCCTCTTTTGCATCTGTGCCCGCGTCGCGCTCAAATTTTTCTGGAGAAACCGGCCGGAGCAGATTAAAATAGTTTTATGGCAGCGGACATGGGTTTCTGTCGACGTGCCCTATCGGCAAGCGGCCGCGCCATCCCCCTGTTCGCCATATCCGCCCTGGCTTTCCTGGCCGCCGGCTGCGAAACCCGGCAGGAGGCCCTGACCAAGAGCAGGGTCCGGACAGTCGAGCACGGCCTGCTCCGGGCGATCTATCTCAAAGGCCAGCGGCCCGAGAAGCTGTCTTTGGACGCCCGGATGGAATTCTATAAGGTCCCCGGGGTCGGCCTCGCCGTCATGGACAGGAACGGCCTCGAATGGGCCGGAGGTTACGGTGTTCGCGACGCGCATTCCCGGGAGCCCGTGACGGCGGATACGATCTTCCAGGCGGGCGAGCTCAGCCAGCCGGTCGCGGCCGCGGCGGCCCTTGAGCTGGTGGACAAGGGCCGGCTCGACCTTGACGGGGATGTCAGCGCGCGGCTCCGGGGCTCGGGCCTGACCGGGACGGATATCGCCGGAAAGGCCGGGGTCACGCTGCGCGGGATCCTGACCCGTGCCTCGGGTTATAACGTGCTCCCGAAGCTTCTCGAAGAGGTGACCTCTTCCCCCTTCCCCTCCCTGATGAACGATACCGTCCTCGGCCCGCTCGGGATGAAGAACAGCGCATACACGGCGCCGCTGCCCGAGGCCATGAAGATCAACGCGGCCTCCGGCCACGGCCGGGACGGCCGACCGGTCGAGGGGAAATGGACTGACTCTCCGGCCGCCGCCGCGAGCGGCCTCTGGACGAGCCCGTCCGAGCTTCTTTCTTTCGCGGCCGACATCCTGCGGACGGCGATGGGCAAGGGAGGGAAGATCCTGACCGCCGCCCTGGCCCGGGCCATGCTCACTCCCCAGGACGGGAACAGGGGGCTCGGATTCGAGATCGAGGGGACCGGGACGGACATCCGTTTCCGTCTCCAGGGCCGGACCCGGGGTTTCACCTGTTCGCTCGACGTTTATCCCTACAAGGGGCAGGGCGCCGTGGTCATGACGAACAGCGACAACGGCTTTCTCGTCACCGAGGAGGTCCTCCGGAGTGTTTCGGCAGCCTACGAGTGGCCGGATTTCAAGCCTCAAGAGAGGCCCCTCTTCCGGCTGGACCCCTCGATCTACCGGCAGTACGTCGGCCGCTACGAGATCTCTCCGGATTATATCCTGGACGTCAGCACCGAGGACTATTACCTGGTCATCCGGCCGACAGGGCAGGCGCCGACCAGGTTTTTTGTCGAAAGCCAGACCTTCTTTTTCTCCGTCGACCCGTACGTCCGGATCCAGTTCCTGAGCAACCAGAAAGGCGACGTGACAGGCCTCATCCTCTGGCAACAGGATTTCAAGCAGGAAGCGAAAAAGGTCGGCTGACCTTCGCGCTCACGCTTCCGTCGGCGCGGACCCCTGGCCCTGCTCCTGGACCAGGCTGCCGCTGACCTCGAGAAAGTGCTCCACGACCTCGGGGTCGAACTGCGACCCGGAGCACCGGATGATCTCTTTCACCGCGTAGCGGTGGGAGGCGGCCTTCCGGTAGGGCCTTTCCGACGTGATGGAATCGTAGGTGTCGGCGACGGACATGATCCGGGCCCCGAGAGGGATCTCCCGGCCTTTCAGTCCGTCGGGGTATCCGGTGCCGTCGTAATGCTCGTGGTGGGCCCGGACGACAGGGGCGATGTTCTTGAGCTCGATGACCGGCCTGAGAATGCTCTCCCCCCGGGCCGGGTGCTCCTTGATCAGGGCGAACTCCTGATCGGTCAGCTTTCCCGGCTTGTTGAGGATGTTTTCCGGGACGGCGATCTTGCCGACATCATGGAGAAGGGAGGCCAGCTCGAGGTCGCCCAATTCCTTCTCGCTGAAATTCATCTTCGCGGCGATCTTCAGGGTGAACTCGGTCACGCGGGTGGAGTGATGCCGGGTGTACTCGTCCTTGGCGTCGATGGCGGAGACGAGGGACTTGACCGTGGACAGGAACAGGGACCGCTGTTGATCGACGAGGTCGGAGGTCCTCATCTTGAGGTTCCGGTTGGCCAGGGCCAATTGGGATTCCACCTCACGGAACCTGAGGAGGGAGCGGATCCGGGCCTTGAGCTCGACCGAATCGAAAGGCTTCGAGATGTAATCGTCCGCGCCGGCCTGGATGCCCTGGGCCAGCATCTCGGCCCCCGTCCGGGCGGTCACGAGGATGATCGGGATGTGCTTTTGGGCCTCGTCGGCCTTGACGGCCCGGGAGAACGCGTGCCCGTCCATCCCGGGCATCATGACGTCGCAGAGGATGAGGTCGGGGCCCTTTTCTTTGACCAAGCTCAGCCCCTTCTCGGCCGAGGTCGTCATCTCCAGGTCGAATTCGTCGCTCAGGAGCATCTTCATCAGCTTGAGGACCTCGGGGTTGTCGTCGATGACAAGGATCAGGGCGTCGTGCGTTTTCGTGCCGCCGCCGCCAGCCTCGATATCCACCCGTTCGAGGTCGACGAGCTGGAGCCGCTGGAAGTCCGTGACGATATCCTGGACCCGCGGTTCCTGGGTGTCCGTCATTCTCCTCTTGAGGCCGACGGGCTGTTCATCCTGGCGCCGGTCGAGGATATCCGCCGGATAGTGATCCTCGCCCTTGAGGACTTCCACGACGAACCGGGAGCCCTTCCCGAGCTCGCTCTCGGCGCGGATCGTCCCCTGATGGAGGGTGACGATCTCCCGGGCCAGGGACAGCCCGATCCCCGTCCCTTCATGGGACCGGGACGTGGACCCGTCGACCTGCGAGAAACGGTCGAAGATGGTTTCGAGCATGTTGGCCGGGATGCCGATCCCCGTATCCTCGACCGCCATGACGATCGTTTTCTCCTTGTCTTCGATGTAGATGGTGATCCTCCCGCCCTTCGGCGTGAACTTGAGGGCGTTGGAGAGGAGGTTCAGGGTGACCTTCTCGAACTGGTCCGTATCGATGGTCAGGTCGAGGGGTTGCGGAGGGTGCTGGAAAAAAAGCTTGATCTCCTTCTGGTCGGCCAAGGGCTTGACGGAGGCGAGGAGAGAGCTCGTGAAATCGATGAAATTCACCGTCCGGATCTTGAGCCTCATCTTCCCTGCTTCGAGCTTGGTCAGGTCGAGGAGGTTATTGATGAGCTTGAGGAGCTTGTAGCCGTTGCGCTGCATGGTCTCGAGCGTGTCCCTCAAGACCGGGGAAGTTTTGCCCATCTTGCCGTCGAGAATGACCTTGAGCGGCGCGAGCATCAGGGTCAGCGGCGTCCGGAGCTCGTGGTTGACGTTGGCGAAGAACTGTGTCTTGAGCTCGTCCAGGGTCTTGAGCTTGGCGTTCGACTCCTGGAGCTTGCCCGTCATCTCCTCGAGCTGGGCGCGGCTGATAAGCTCGCGGCGCCGCAGCCGGTCCATGACGAAGGACCCCAGAGCGCCGATCAGGATGAGGGACGTCAGGAAGAAGAGATTGTAAATGACATCCAGCCAGTGGACCCTGGATAAATTGAAGAAACTGGGAAGGGCATAGCTCAACCAGATCATGACATAGAGGAAGATCGTATCGCGGAACGTCAGGGGGACGGTCACGACCAAGCCGATGACGATGATGTACAGGCCCTGGACATAACTGTTCTGCGACCAGATCATGATGGCGATCCCGCCGACATCAAAAAGGGCCAGGGCGATGGCGATGTTCGCGCAGGTGCGGTTCGTCTTGGCGCGGCTGAGCCAGGCGAAAAGGACGGCGTGACCGACCAGGATGGCCAGGCGGATGACGAGGAACTTTGAAAAGTAAGAAGAGGCGTAGATCGAGTCGAGGATCACGAACAGGAGATAAAGGACTGCGCTCGAAATGATGATCAGCCGGACGCGGCCCCTCAGGTTGTTTTCCCGATATAGCCGTTCTTCGAAGTCGAAATCCTTGCTAGTCATTGGTTTCCCTCGCCTTTGCCAGGACGATATAACCTTGGGGGGGGTCTCCGAAACTCGGGGTCATCCGGATCCTTTTCCAGCCGGATTCCTCGAGCAGCCCGTCGAGCTTGTCCGGGTCGAAGAAATCGAAGGTCCCCGCCTCTTCGAGGTCCGAGAGGGCCTGCGCGTCGTTCAGGAAAGAACGCATCGAATCGAGGAGCCGGGCCTTGGGCCAGTCCCGCGGCAGCGCTTCCTCGGGCATCGTTTCGATCTTCTCCAGGAGCCGCGTGAAGGGGCCGGAGGCGTCGGTATCCGGACGCATGCTCGACAGGACGAGCCGGCCTCCGGGTCTGATGATCCGCCTTACCTCGCGGAGGGTCTCGGCCGGGTCGAAGACGTAGGAGAGGACGAGGCTCATGAGGACCTTGTTGTACCAGCCCGCCTTGAAGGGGAGATGGAGATTCCCCTCGAGAAATCCGGGCAGGGCCAGTCTGCGGAACGCGGGCTTTTTGTTGGTCAGCCGCCGGACATAACGGGCGGCCTGGTTGAAGTCGATGATGGTCCGGTATTCATGAAGGTCGAACTGCCTTTTCAGCCAGTCGTCGGCCGACGGAGTGACGGGCTCACCCCGGAGGATCCTGTGGAGCCGGGGGGAATGGGCCGCCTGGATCTTGATGGCGCTGTCGAGCGTCAAGTTCTCGATCTTGTCGGCCATCTCCTCGAAGCTCCCGATCTCCCCTTCGAGGAAACGGCGGAAAGGCAGGAAGCGGCTCATTTCCAGGTCCAGGCAAAGGAAGTCGAGACGGCCCGGCTCGCCGAGGGCGCCGAAACGGGAGAGGAGCTTCTCGCGGGCCTGTTTCATGGCGTCCGGGATCAGGTCGGCGATGGTGATCTGGGCGGGCAGGTCGCGGCCGCTCTCGGCGAGGTGCTCAACGAAGTTCCCGGTCCCTCCGCCGAGGTCGAGGAGACGGTCCTCGGACTGGAGCTCGAGAGCCTGAAGCTGGTCCTCCATCAGGTGCTGATAATCGTCGGACATGGCCATGATGTCGAAGCCCAGGAGGTTGTTCTCGCCGACAAGATAATGGCGCCAGTAGGCCTTCCGGTTCTTGAGGTTCCGGGAGGGGAGCCTGTCCTTCTCCGCCCGCCGCAGGATCTCCATGTCCCTCTTCGAGGGAAGGATCGGCTGGATCATCGTCGTGTGGAGGGAGCGATGGATGAGCGAGGTGATCGTGCCGAACAACCGGAGGGCTTCCTGGGACGTCCGGGCGTTGTGCCCGATGGGGACGGCGATCACCTCGCGCAGGGCGTTGGCCTGGATGCTCATCACGTCGCGGATGAATTCCGACTTGATCCATTGGTCGTACTGCCCGTAGATCCAGGTGATCGGGAGATCGAAGTGGCGCATGTCCTCCCGGGCCTGCTCCAGGGTCCCGACGGCATTGGCGATGACATCGGCGGCATAGGATTCGTGGCTGATCATGTTGCCCAGGATCGGATAGATGCCCAGCTTGATGCCGAGTTGATACTGTTCGAGGACATCCAACCCGCAGTTGATCCGGTTCATCATGTCCCTGAATTCCAGGGAGCCCATGCAGGAGATCCAATAGCTGATCTGCCGGCGATAAAAGTCATCCCTCAGGACGACCCGGGCTTCCAGGGCGGAGAGGGAGAACGTGACGAGGATGACCGAGCTCGCCCTGAGCTTGGAGTTGAGCTGGAGCCAGTCCAGGACGGTCCTGATGTCCTCGGCGCCCTGGCTGGTGCTGGCCTTCAGCATCTCGTAGGGCGGCTCCGAGGCCTCCGGGTCCTTGTGGCTCTCGCCCTTCCGCCGGATCCCGTCATAGCGGATGACCGCCAGCGGTTTTCCAAGGGCCCGGAAGTTCTGGACGAGGGTCAGGGCCAGGCCGAAGAGGACTTCCTTGGTTTTTCCGAAGGCGGGCGGGACGACGACCACCGGGACCGGCTTGTCATCGAGCGGAAGCGAGGAATTCAGGAGCCCGACGATCTCCTCGCCACGCCGGCTCTCGATCCGGAGGACTTGCGGCGGCATGTGAACGAGCTTGCTGAGCTCACCGACCAGGTTTGTCCCCGGGAGGATCACGGATTGGCCCGGGGAACCTTCGTCAGAATGCTCGTAATTAAGCTCGGGCGCCTGGACGGACTGGATGCTCACCCGGCCGATCCCGAATTGGACCCCGTATTTCATCCCGTACAGGGTCCCCTCCCCGGCCCGTGCCACGTAGCGCACCTCTCCGTTCTCCTTCCAGAGGAGCCGGTTGCCGTCGAGGATGGACAGGGTCTCGAGAGGGGTGCCTTTCAGCAGGACCTGGGCGTGGGAATCGGCGACAAAACTGACCCCCCCGGGGCTGATATCGGTGATCCGGCCCGTGATGCTGCTGTTGAAGGGTGGCGGAAGAGGGATCTCGATCCGGAGGTTCCCGTTCGGGCTGATCCTTTTTTCAGTCCGTTTCTCCGAGTAGAACATGACCCTCGGATAGAGGCAGACGAGTTCCCGGCCGTCCGGAGTGATCCGAGCGATCATCGTCTCGAAGTTGTAGGTGGCATAGCCGATCTGGAAGGAAACGAAGATGAGGTCCGAGGTCTTGAACTTGACGTTCAGGTCTTCGCCCTTCAGGGCGCACATGGAGGGAGGCTTGAGGTTGGAGAACTCGAGGATCTCGGAATTCTTCGATTGGGAATGGATGACGGCGACTTCCAGTCCGGCCCTCAGGGCCTCGCGGATGAGGGACTCGATCTTGTAGGCGTCGGAGAAAAGGACCATCTCGTCGGTCTTGAGGAACGGATACCGGAGCTTGAGCTCGTCAAGGTCCCGGACGGTGACGTAATCGGAAAGGAAGTGGAGGATCGAGCGACGGCTCTGATCGTCGATCGCCTGGAACTCGACGCCGACGCCGCCCTGGTCGATGTCCTGCCGGACGATCCGGCCGCTCACGGGGTAATGCTGGCCGTCGGGGAGAGTGATCGTCAGCGGGATCGAGGCGCCTTCGGGGAAAAAGGACATGGTCTGGAGGAACATCCCGTTCTCGCTGAGGTTGACCACGCGGGCCTCGCCGGGGCGGCCGGTCTCGATCCGGATGTCCGAGGGGCCGTTGAGGCTCACGCGCATGGATGTCCGCTTTTCGTGGGACCTCTGGGCGATGAGGACGCTGACCTTTCTCCGGATCTCGGCCGGGTCGACGGGCTTGGCGCACGTGGAGTCGATGCGGCCATAGCTCGCGAGGTCGGCGACCGTCCCGTTCGACCCGGAATCCGTCAGCAGGATCTTGATGATGGAATCGGACTTGTCGAACATCTCGTGGAGGAAACGGAGGAGCTCGGTCCCCTTCATCCGGGGGAGGTCTTCGTTGACAATGAGGACATGGACTTCGGGCAGCGCCTTGATGACCTTGATGGCCTCGACGCCGCTCGTCGCCGTGTGGACGGTGTAATGGTCCCGGAGGGCCCGCTGGAGCTTCTCGATGTAGGACAAGTCATCATCGACGATGAGGACGATGGGCTTCCCGACCATCGTCTGGGCTCCTGTTTCCGGCTGTGCCATCGACCTCTTATTGTCCGGGGCGAAATCTGTCGTGTAAACTTTTTAGTCGGGCGGGGGCCCGCTCCCCGGAATTTCCCCCGGCGATCGGATTCAGGGGCTTCCGGGCGGGAAGTGGCCTTCGGTCAGGAAACGATGCCGGACGACTACACCAAGATTTGTATGTATCCATAAATATCCACACAAAATGTAGTAGATTCAGCGTGGACTGTCAAGGAGTTCTTCTGAGGGAACCGGCAGCGGCGTCTCTGGAGGCGCGGGCGCGTCAAGCCGGTCTTTTTTTCTTGAAACTCAGCGAAATCCCGCCGCTGGAGGCCGTGTCGACGATAGTCTCCATGGAATCCATGCTGCGGACGTATTCCAGGAAGTCCCGGATGCCCTGCATGAAGCCGAGGCTGACGACGTTGTGGACGGCGAAGCAGCCGCCGATCTCGAGCTTGGGCAGGAGAGCCTTGAAATAATTCAGGGTCCAGTTCTTGTCGGCGTCGATGAAGACGAAATCGAAGGGGCCGGGAAGCTCCTCGATGAGCTCGTGGGCGTCGGCCAGCCTGGCGTCGATGCAGGCTTCGAGCCCGGAGGCCTTGAAATTCTGGACGGCCCGGAGGTGGCGGAACTCGTCGATCTCGACGGTCACGAGCCTGCCCCCGGTCTTGCTGAGGGCCCAGGCCTGCCAGATCCCGGAACGGCCCGTCGATGTCCCGATCTCCAGGGCCCGGGTGTAGCGGCGTTTGAGGATGAGGTCGTAGAGGAACCGGCCGTCGGTCTCGGTGACGTTCTCCTCGCGCCACTGGTCCTTTTGGGACTGGAGGAAGTTCCGGACCCTCTCGTCGAGGGCGGCAGAGTCGCCGGCCGCGGCGGCCTGCCGGGGAGATCCCGCGACGGGCCCCGGCGGGGGAGCGAGAAGGAGAAGGAAGACCGCGAGGAGGGGGATCCAGAACACTGAATGAACGCGGATTCTCATATCATCCATCGCGGCCTGGGAGCCCCAGGGGGGCGGGTCTCGATAACAACCCTCGCCCCACGCCTAAAGCCAATATAAGGGACCGGACGAAGGAAGTCAAACGGGGTGAAAAAAGAGGGACAGTCCCCTCCGGGGGGCCGTCCCTCCTGAGGCTACTTCCTGACCGCCGGGGCCTTCTCCTTGGCGATGGCGTCCTTGATGTCCTTGACGAGCTTCTCGTACTGCTGGGTGGAGAAGCCCTCGTATTTCACGGCCATGGGCCTGACGAGCTCGACCGCCTTCTCCGCGGACTTCAGGGCCTCGTCATACTTCTTCGTTTTGAACAGGATGTTCGCCAGCGTGTAATTGTTGTAGTAATCGGAGGTGAGCTCCACGGATTTCCGGGCGGCCTCCAGGGCGCTCTCGAGGTTCTTCTCCTGCCGGCTCCAGAAGGACGCGTAGCTCGCCAGAACGCTCTGGTCCCCCGTGTTCTTGTTGATGAACTCGGGCCCGTAGACAGCGAGGGCTTTATCGGTCTTGTTCAGCTTGACGTAGATCCCGGCCACGGTCTGGAGAGTGTACCATTGGGAGGCGGGGGCCATCTTGCCGGCCAGGTCGGCGGCAGACTCGGCGCTCTCCAGGTTTTTGTTTTGTTCGAGCCAGAAATTCGCGTAGCCGGTCAGGGCGTAGACCGCGTTCGAAACGTAACCCTCGATGAAGTCCTTGCCGTATTCCTCGTCGGCCTTGGCGGGGTCGCCTTTGAGGACATAGAGCTGGGCCAGGTTCTGCTGGTAGTTCGGGTTCTGCGGATACCCGGCGATCTCCTTGGTCTTTTCCGCCAGCTCGATGCCTTTGTCGAGAGGCTCCTTGTCCTTGATGATCCGCTCGACATAGGAATTGAGAGCCGAGGCCTCTTGAGGGTACTTCGCGGTATATTCGTCAAAGAATTTCGCCGCGTCTCCTTTAGCGGCATAGTACTGGTAGTAATTTCCGAGGTATTCGTAGGCGGACTTGACAAGCGGACTCTGGGGATACTTTGTGATAAAGGCCCGCAGCGGCGCCGGGTCGGGCTTGCGGCCGAAGGCCACCATCCGGCCCAGGTTGTACTCGGCGGCTTGCGTGTAGGGCACGGTTGCCTTCAGATATTCGAAAGTGGTGGCGCCGGCCTTGCCCTCGGGATCAAGGGCCACGATCTGTTTGTAGAGGTCTTCGGCCTTCTTGGTCAGGTCGGGGGAGTAGCGGCTCTCGTCCTTCTCGGCGAGCTTGTAGAGGACCTCGACATTCTTCGGCTCCTTGGCATAGCGCTCGTTGAGGGCCTTATAGGTGTCGATCCCCTTCAAAGATTTCTGGACCTTTCCCAGGAACTTGTCGGGCGGCGGGCCGTAGCCGACGATCCAATCCACTTCCTGGCCGTCCTTGTCGACGAAAAGGGTCGTCGGTGTCGCGTTGATCTTGAACTTCTCGAAGATGGCGTCCCCGATTTTGTCGCCGCGCGAAGCACGGTAGAGGACGACGTTATTGTTAAGGAAATCGGCGTACTTGGGGTTGTTGTAGAACTGCTGAACCAGCAGTTTACAGCTCCCTCAGCCACTCGAGAAGAAATCGAGGAGGATGAGCTTGTTTTCCTTTTTGGCCCGGGCCAGCGCCTCGTCGAAGGAACCGCTCATGACCTTGGCCGTCTGGGCCGAGGCCATCGAGGCGATGAGGAGCAGGCTGGCAACGGCGGTGAGCTTTTTCACGCAGGCCTCCTTGTGACTCGGTCGGAACGCTCGAACGCATCATATAAGAAATGCGGCGGGAATGCAACGCTGTTTATTCCGGGGCGGGGATAAAGGTCATCCTTATCCCCCGGGCCCCCGGGAACGGCAGGGAGCGAATTCTGGGGAGCGACCGGCAGAAGTGCTGCGGAGCAACTCGGAGCTGCACTTCTGGTAAATATCTGACATGAGTTTTAGCTCTTCATGATTGGCGGATTCCCCCCTCCGCTACGGGGGCTTTCGGATGACCTTTATCCCCGCCCCGGTAAAGCTGAGATTAGGACGGTTCCGTCGCTCTCAGTACCCGGCGTCGTCGAGGCCGACTTTCCCCTTGAATACTCGGAAGGCGTAGACCGTGTAGGCGATGACGAGCGGCATCCCGACGATGGCGATGATGAGCATGATCTTGAGAGTCAGGGCGCTCGACGAGGCGTTCGTGATGGTGAGGCTCAGGGAAGGGTCGGCCGCCCGGATGAGAGCGGGATATTGGACGGCCCCGACGACGCCCCAGAGGCAGAGGAAAACCGCCGACGAAAGGGCGAAAGCCAGGCCGTCCTTCCCCTTTTTGATGACCGGCCGAAGGAGGACGAGGGCCGTGACGACCAAAGCCGAGAAGGTCCAGGCCGGAACCCTCTTGAGCGCTCCGGGGAGATAGATCCGGACGGCGAAAAAGGAGATCAAGAATAACGCCCCAAGAGCCACCGTCATCGCCCGGCCGATCTTCCTGGCCCGCGCCTGGAGCTCGCCCGTGGTCTTGAGTGCCGCCCACGTGCTCCCATGAAGGAGGAAGGCGGCCAGCCCGAGCAGGCCGAAGACGAGCGGCAGCGGCCGGAGGAGGGTGAAGAAATTCCCCGCGTATTCCATCCCCGCGTCGATGGGGATGCCCACGACCACGTTCCCGACAGCGACGCCGAAGAGCAAAGCCGGAACGAAGCTTCCAGTCACGAAGGCCGCCTCCCAGAGCTTTTTGCCCCCGACGGCGTGGCTCCGGAACTCGAGCGAAACGGCCCTCAGGATGAGGGAGAAGAGGACGAGCATCAGGGCCAGATAGAAGCCGCTGAAGACAGTTGCGTACGCCTGGGGGAACGCCGCGAACAAGGCGCCCCCGCCGGTGAGCAGCCACACCTCGTTCCCGTCCCAGACCGGGCCGACGGACCGGACCAGGGATCTTTTCTCGTCTTCGTTCTTGGCCAGAAAAGGAAGGAGGATGCCGACGCCGAGGTCGAAGCCGTCCAGGGCGGAATATCCGGCGAGAAGGACGCCGACGAGGATGAACCAGATGTTCCGGAGCAAGTCCCAGGTTTCCATCAGGCGCCTCCTTGCGGCCCGGCCGCCGGGGGTCCATCGAGCCCGTGCCTGGCGAGCTTGAGGATGATCGAGAGTCCGGCCGCGGCGATGAGCGCATAAATGGCCGTGAACAGGGCCAGCGAGAAAACGATGTCACCGGCCGGAACGACCTTGGACACGGCGTCAGCGGTCCTGAGGACCCTGAAAACGGCCCACGGCTGGCGCCCGACCTCGGCCGCGATCCAGCCGAATTCGTTGGCGAGGAAGGGCAGGGGAATGGCGAAGATCAGGAGCTTGAGGTACCAGCGGGTGTCCGGGAGCCTTTTCCGGCCGAACAGGATGACCCCCAGGCCTGCCATCAGGATAAAAAGGAGGCCGAAAAGGATCATGAGGTGGTAGCCCGCGAAAGGCAAGAACACGGGAGGGCGCTCCTCCCTCGGGAACTCATGGAGGCCGAGGACTTTGGTCTCGGTATCGAAGCCGGCCAGAAAGCTGAGCAACCCGGGGATGCGGACGGCCAGGCGCGTCTTTTCGGCCTTCTCGTCGGGGATCCCGAAGACCGTGAAGGGCGCGCCCGTCCGGGTCTCCCAGAGCGCCTCGAAAGCGGCCATCTTTTCCGGCTGGGTCCGGGTGACTTGGATCGAGTGGGCGTGGCCGCTGCCGAGCTGAAGGACGGCCGCGATGATGAAGACCGCAAGCGACACTTTGAGAAGGAGGCCGGCCTTCTCCCGTACCCTGCCCCTCAGCAGATACCAGGCCCCGATCCCCGCTGCCACGAGCGACCCGGTGATCCAGCCGCCGAGGATGGTGTGGACGAAACGGACCACGGTCGAGGGGTTGAGCGCGGCCCGGAAAAAGTCCGTGAGGACGGCCCGCCCCGCCTCCATCCTGAATCCGGCCGGAGTCTGCATCCACGAGTTGGCGATGATGATCCAGAGCCCGGAGAGGTGGGCGGCGAAAAAGACGAGGAAGGCCGAAAGCCGGTACGTCTTCGGCGAGACGCGCCGCCTTCCGAAGACGAGGATGCCGATGAAAACGGATTCCAGAAAGAACGAGAACACGCCTTCGGCGGCGAGGGGGGGGCCGAAGATATCGCCGACCGTCCGCGAGTAGGCCGACCAGTTATTGCCGAAGGCGAACTCGAGGGCGATCCCGGTCGCGACGCCCATGACGAACACGACGCCCAGGATCCTGACGAGAAAGCTCGAGACATCCTTGTAGATCTCGGCCTTCCTGCGCACGTAAAGGGATTCCAGGATGAGGATGACGAGCGTGAGTCCGAGTGTCGTCGGCGGGAAGAGGAAGTGGAACCCCGCCGTGAGCCCGAATTGCAGCCGGGCCAGAAAGACCGAACTCATGGAGCCCTCCTTCCCGGCCGGAGTCCGCGTGAAAGGACGTCACCGTGGGTTGCTGTCGCCGGGCGGGCAAAATATAGACGAGGGAGGGACGAAAAGTCAACCGGAAGCGGCGTCCCTTCCGCCCTTTGCCCGCCGGGGCCGGATGTGGTAAAATGGCGATCCTACCGAGGTCTTGATCCACCGTGACCGGCAACGATCCAGCGGCCATCGAGTTGTCCGTCCAGGAAAAGAAATCCGCCGCCGCGAACTCGGTCTTCGCGGCCCTGGGCCTGACCGGGATAAAGATTGTCGTCGGTATCCTGACGGGGTCACTCGGCATCCTGGCCGAGGCCGCCCATTCGGGCCTGGACCTGGTCGCCGCCTTCATCACCTACCTGGCCGTCCGGGTCTCCGACCGTCCGGCCGACGTGGCCCACCCCTATGGCCACGGCAAGATCGAGAATTTCTCCGCGCTCATCGAAACCCTGCTCCTCGTCGTGACCTGCGTTTGGATCATCTACGAGGCCGTCGTCCGGATCTTCGTCCGGCACGTCGAGATCACCCCCAACGCCTGGGCCTTTCTCGTCGTCATCGTCTCCATCGCGGTCGACATCAGCCGGTCGCGGATGCTGTCCAGGACGGCCCGCAAGCATCACAGCCAGGCCCTCGAGGCGGACGCCCTCCACTTCTCGACGGACGTCTGGAGCTCGGCCGTCGTCCTTGCAGGCCTGGGCCTCGTCTGGCTCGGCCGGCACGTCCTGCCCCGGCAGGCTCCGATCCTAGAAAAAGCCGACGCGGCCGCTGCCATCGGCGTCGCCTTCATCGTTCTTTACGTCAGTTATAAGCTGGGGAAGCGGACGGTCGAAGCCCTCCTCGACAGCGCCCCGGACGGTCTGCCGGAAAAGATCAACGACGCGGCCGCCCGCGTCGACGGGGTCATCAAGACGGGCCAGGTCCGCGTCCGGCGGTCCGGTGCGCGCGTCTTCGTGGACATGAACGTCGAAGTCGACCGCAACCTCAGTTTCGAGCTGACCCACGCCATCGCCGAGGCGGTCGAGGCCCGGATCCAGGCCGTCGCGCCGGCCGCGGACGTCGTCGTCCACACCGACCCGCGCGAGAGCGAGCGCGAAACGATCGCCCGGCGGGTCCGGGCCGTGGCCGACAGGAACCTCATCCCCGCCCATAACATCAGCGTCCACGACGACAGGGGCCAGCTCTATGTCGACCTCCACCTGGAAGTCGACGACCATCTTCTCCTTCATCAGGCCCACGAGCTGGCCAGCCACATCGAGCAGGACCTCCGGACGGACATCCCGGCCATCAAGGAGGTGAACACGCACATCGAGTCGCGGGGGACGGGTGTCGGCAGCGGCGTCGACGTCACGGCCCAGGAATCGGGGCTGGCCGAGACCGTCCGGAGGATCGTGGACGGGATCGTCGGCCGGTCGTGCTGCCACGACGTCATGGTCCGGCGCCAGGGCGGCAGGCTCGCGGTCTCGCTCCACTGCGGGTTCGACCGCGACGTGCCGATCATCGAGGCCCACCAGATCTCGACGCGGATCGAAGAGACCATCAGGAAGGAGATCCCCTCGGTCGACCACGTCATCGTCCACGAGGAGCCCGAGGCCCATTGAGGACGGCCGGGGAGGCCCATGTCTAAAGACAAGACGCCGATGACGCCGGCCGTGCGGGCCCTGAGGCAGGCCGGCGCGGAATTCACCGAGCATCCCTATCCCTATGTCGAGCGGGGGGGGACGGCGGCCTTCGCCGCCCAGTTCGGCGTGGATGAGCACCTGGTCATCAAGACGCTGGTCATGGAGGACGATGCCAAGCGTCCCTTCGTCGTCCTCATGCACGGCGATCGCGAGGTCTCGACCAAGGAGCTGGCCCGGACGCTCGGCGTCAAGACGGTCCAGCCCTGCACGCCGGAGACCGCCCAGAGGCATTCCGGCTATATGGTCGGCGGGACCTCGCCGTTCGGCCTGCGCAAGAAGATGCCGGTCTACGTCGAGGAGACGGTCCTGGAGCTCCCGAAGATCTACATCAACGGCGGCAAGCGGGGGTTCCTGGTCGGGATCGACCCGAAAGAGCTGGCCAAGATCCTCAACCCGGCGCCCGTCCGCGTCGCTACCCCCTAGCCGGCGTCAGCGGCGCCGGACGTTCAGCCCTGAGCTTCCCGCGCTTCCCATTCCTGGATGGCCCTCAGGGCTTCCTCGGACGTCATGGCCGACCGGAGGGCTTGCATCAGGTGCCTGCTCTGCGCAGCCCGGCTCGTCAAACCCAAAAGCTTAACCTGGGTCTCGGGAGCCTCAGCCGGAGACAGGATGAGGAAGACGAGCTCGATGGGTTTGTCCGTCGCGACATCGGAGACCCCCTCTTTGGTCAAACCCAAGGCGACGGCCGGAGCGGGCAGTCCGTCCACGCGGACATGGGGGAAGGCCACTCCCTCGTTGAAAAACGTCGAGCCTTGCTCTTCCCGCTTCATGATGGAGCCGAAAAGGGCTTCCTGGTCCTCGATTCCGTCCGCTCGTCCGAACGTCGCGGCCAGTGTCCGGAGAACGGACGTCTTCTCCACGAGATCGGCCCAGATGGCGATCCGCTGAGGCGAGATCCATTGGCTCAACAGGGAACGGTCGGCTGCCTGGGTCCCGGACCCGGCGGCCGGGACAGAAACCGTCTCCTCCTCGGGGATTTCGGGCTGCGGCCGTACGTCGACAGGTAGATCCTCGCAGGTGTCCAGGACGATGATCGTGGCGCCTCTGGAGTTTTTGATCAGATCTTCGACGACCGCCTTATTGCGGCCGATCCTTTTCCATAACGGCCTCGGACGGGCCTTGCCCACGACGATATGGCCCACGCGGTATTCCCTGGCGAACCGGAGGATCGTGTCGGCGATATCCTCTCCCTTGTAGGTGAAGACCACGGCGCCGAGCTGCTTGGCCAGAGTCAATGTTTCCGAGAGATGGCGCTGGGTCCCGGCGTCGATGACCGTGGCCTCTTCGGCCGGGGTCTGCACATAAACCGCATACCAGTTCCGGTTAAATTTGCCCGCCACCCGGGATCCGTAGCGCAGCAGTTTTTCGCTGTTGGGCCCGTGGGAGCTCAGGCAAACCATGATCTGGTCCGACGAGGCCCCGCCGTCCTCGCCCTGGGCTTCGCGCCGCCGCAGGTCGATCTGCGAGGCCAGTTCGCGGAGGGTGAGCTCGCGGAGCTTTTCCAGGTTGGACGGCGTGAAGAAGTTGGCCATGGCCGTTTCGATGCGCTCTGCCGGGTAGATCTTCCCTTCCTCGAGGCGCCTCCGGAGGTCCGCCGTCGCCAGGTCGACATCGACGATCTCGTCCGCTTCGGCGAGGATGGAATCCGGAAGCCGCTCACGGACCTTGACCCCGACGGCGTTCTCCACGACGTTGTAAAGGCTCTCGAGGTGCTGGACGTTCAGGGTGCTGATGACGTGGATGCCGGCCGCCAGGATGTCCTGGACGTCCTCATATCTCCTGGCATTCCGGCTTCCCGGGATGTTGGTGTGGGCGAGTTCGTCGATGAGCGAGACCTGGGGCTTGCGGGCCAGGATCGCGTCCACATCCATCTCTTCGACCGTGATGCCGTGGTAGTCCTGGGCTCGCCTCGGGACGACCTCGAGGCCCTGGGCCAGCCTGGCGATGTCGGCGCGGCCGTGCGTCTCCAAAAGTCCGATGACGACGTCGAGGCCCTCGGCCTTGAGCCGGTGGCCTTCCTGGAGCATCTGGTAGGTCTTGCCGACGCCGGCCGAGTAGCCGAGATAGATCTTCAACCGTCCGCGCTGGGAACGGCGGATCATCCGCAGGAAGGCGTCGGCCCTATCTTCCGGCATCACGAACCGCGTCGAGGGCCAGGTTCAGCCGCAGGACGTTCACGCGGGGTTCCCCCAGGATGCCCAGAGTGCGTCCCTCGGTGCACGTTTTGACCTTCTTCCGGACGTCTTCGTCGGCCAGGCCGCGGGCGCGGGCCACGCGGGGGACCTGGAGCAGGGCGTTTGTCACGGAAATGTGGGGATCGAGCCCGCTCCCCGAGGCCGTGACGGCGTCGGCAGGCACCGGTGTGCTGTCCGGGAGCCCGTTTTCCGCGCGGTACGCGGCTACCCGCCTCGCGACCTCATCCACCAGATTTTTCGATAAGGGGCCAAGGTTGCTTCCGCTGGACTGCGTGGCGTCGTAGCCCCGGCCCGCGGCTGACGGACGCGGATGAAAATACCGGGGGGACGAAAATCCCTGGCCTATCAGGCTCGACCCCAGAACGGCGCCGTCACGTGTGATCAGGGAGCCGTCGGCTTTCCCGGGGAACAGGCCGTGGACGAGGACCCACGCAGTCAGCGGGTAGAGGCCGCACAGAATGACGGCCAGGGCCAGGACGGCCAGAAACGATGTCTTGAGTTCCGCGATCCAGGTCTTCATCTCCGCGTGTCCTCTTTCATATTATATAAGATGCAAGGCGTTGACGATAATGTCCACCAGTTTGATCCCGGGGAACGGGGCGATCAGGCCGCCCAGGCCGTAGATCAGGAGATTACGGCGCAGGAGCGGGGCCGCGCCCATGGGACGAAAGCGCACGCCGCGCAGGGCCAGGGGGACCAGGGCGACGATGATCAGGGCGTTGAAAATGACGGCGCTCAGGATGGCGCTCAGAGGCGACCGGAGGCCCATGACGTTGAGGGGAGCGATGACTGGGAAAACGCCGACGAGCATGGCCGGGATGATGGCGAAATACTTGGCGACGTCGTTGGCGATGCTGAAGGTCGTGAGCGCGCCCCGGGTGATGAGCATCTGCTTGCCGATCTCGACGACCTCGATGAGCTTGGTCGGGTTGGAATCGAGGTCGACCATGTTGCCGGCTTCCTTGGCGGCCTGGGTCCCGGTGTTCATGGCGACGCCGACATCCGCCTGGGCTAGGGCCGGGGCGTCATTCGTGCCGTCGCCCGTCATGGCCACCAGGTGCCCCGCCGCCTGCTCCCGGCGGATGAGCGTCAGTTTGTCTTCGGGTTTGGCCTCGGCGATGAAATCGTCGACGCCGGCTTCCCGGGCGATCGCCGCGGCCGTGAGCGGGTTGTCGCCGGTGATCATGATGGTTCTTATCCCCATGGCCCGGAACCGCTCGAAACGGTCTTTCAGACCGCCCTTGACGATGTCCTTGAGCTCTATCGTGCCCAAGATTCTTTTTTCATCAGCGACGAGGAGCGGGGTCCCGCCCTGGAAGGCGATTCGGCTGACGGCGTCTTGGACTTCGATGGAAAGATCCTTCCCGACGAAGGCCCGGACCGCGTCCGGCGCCCCTTTCCTGATGCGGTGGCCGTCGGTGTCGATGCCGCTCATCCGGGTCTGGGCGGAAAAGGCGATGAAGGCGGCTCCGGGCCATTCGGAGATGGACCGCCCCCGCAGGCCGTATTTTTTCGCAAGGACGACGATGCTCCGCCCCTCGGGCGTCTCGTCCGCCAGGGAGGCGAGCTGGGCGGCGCTGGCCATTTCCTCGACCGTGACTCCCGGCGCCGGCAGAAACGCCGTCGCCTGACGGTCGCCCATGGTGATCGTCCCGGTTTTGTCGAGGAGGAGGACGTCGATGTCGCCTGCGGCCTCGACGGCGCGGCCGCTCATGGCCAGGACGTTCTTCTGGACCATGCGGTCGATGCCGGCGATCCCGATGGCGCTGAGTAGGCCGCCGATCGTCGTCGGGATCAGGCAGACGAGCAGGGCCACGAGCACGGTCGTCGTCAGGTCGACCCCGGAGTAATGTCCGAACGGTTTTAACGAGATGATGACGACCAGGAAAATGATCGTCAGGGCGGAGAGCAGGATGGTCAGGGCGATCTCGTTCGGAGTCTTCTGGCGCCGCGCCCCTTCGACGAGGCTGATCATCCGGTCCAGGAAGCTCTTGCCCGGGTCGGCCGTGACGCGGACCTTGATCCGGTCGGAAAGGACCCGCGTCCCGCCGGTGACCGCGCTCCGGTCCCCGCCCGCCTCGCGGATGACCGGCGCGGATTCGCCCGTGATGGCGGATTCGTCCACCGTGGCCGCGCCCTCGATGATCTCCCCGTCGGCCGGGATGATCTCACGGGCGGAAACGATAACCAGGTCCCCCTTGAGGAGCCGCTCGGCCGAGACGGATTCCACCGAGCCGTCCGGCCTCAGGAGGTTGGCCATCAGGCAGGTCCTCGTTTTCCTGAGTTCGTTGGCTTGGGCCTTGCCCCGCCCCTCGGCCATCGCTTCGGCGAAATTGGCGAAGAGGACGGTAAACCACAGCCAGATCGAAACTTGGAGAACGAAGCCCGCTGGTTCGCTCTTTGACCGCGTGACCAATCCGAGCGTCGTCAGCAGGGCGCCGACTTCAGTGACGAAGATGACGGGATTCTTCAGTAAGTGAACGGGATTCAGCTTCCTGATGGCATCGAGCGCCGCCCGGCCGATGATGTCCGGGTCAAGAAGCCTGCGGGTCGTTGCGGGCACGTTGTCCTCCTTTAATACAGGACCCCGGATCCGGTCATCAGGAGATGCTCGACGATGGGGCCGAGGGCCAGGGCGGGGAGAAAGGTGAGCGCGCCCACGATGAGGACGGTCCCGATGAGGATGATGACGAATGTCGGGCCGCTCGCGGGGAAACTCGCTTCGCTCGGCGGGACGAGCTTTTTCCGGGCCATGTTCCCGGCCAAGGCCAGGACCGGCACCATCATAATGAACCGGCCGAAGAGCATGGCCAGGGCCAGGGTGATGTTATAGAAGGGCGTGTTGCCGTTGAGGCCCGCGAAGGCGCTGCCGTTGTTGCCCGTGCTGGACGAGAAGGCGTAGAGGATCTCGCTCAGGCCGTGCGGGCCGGAGTTGCCGAGGCTGGACAGGCCCAAGCGGCTGACCGTGGCCCAGGCGGAGAAACCGAGGATCGAGAAGATCAGAATCAGCACGGCCAGGACGGACACCTTGACGTCATAGGACTCGATCTTTTTGCCCAGGTACTCGGGTGTCCGTCCCACCATCAAGCCGGTGAGGAAGACGGCCAGGATAACGAAAACCAGCATCCCGTACAGCCCGGGGCCGACTCCGCCGAAGACAACCTCGCCGAGCTGGATGTTGACGAGCGGGACCAGCCCGCCCAACGGCGTGAAGGAGTCGTGCATGGCGTTAACCGCTCCGCACGAGGCTGCCGTCGTTACGGTGGCGAACAGGCTCGAGTTGAAGACGCCGAACCGGACCTCCTTGCCTTCCATGTTGCCACCGGCCGGGTCGACGCCGAGGGCCTGGAGACGGGGATTGCCGGCGCTTTCCGCCCTCCAGCAGACGAGCACCGCGGCCAAGAAGATTATCGCCATGGCGCTCCACACGGCCCAGCCGTGCTTCTGGTTCCTGACCTTCCGCCCGAGGTAATAGGTGAGGCCGCTCGGGATGAGGAAAATTGAGAGCATCTGGATGAAGTTCGAGAGGGGCGTTGGATTCTCGTAGGGATGGGCGGCGTTGGCGTTGAAAAACCCTCCGCCGTTTGTCCCGAGCATCTTGATGGCGACTTGGGAAGCCACCGGGCCCTGGGCGATGGTTTGGACGGCCGCGGCCTTGTCCGTTGTGGTTCCGGCCGTGCTCTCCACGGCCGCCGCCCCGACGTAAGGCTTGAAGTTCTGGACGATCCCCTGGGAGGTCAGGAACAGGGAGAAGATGAGCGAGAAGGGGAGAAGGAGATAGAGGCTGACACGGACGAGGTCGACCCAGAAATTCCCGATCGTCTTGGCCGAATGCCGGGCGATCCCCCGCACCAGGGCCGCGGCTGCGACGATGCCCACGGCCGCGGAAGCGAAATTATGAAAAACGAGGCCGACCATCTGCGAAAAATAGGACAGGGTGGATTCCCCCGCGTAATTCTGCCAGTTCGTGTTGGTGGTGAAGCTAGCCGCGGTGTTGAAAGCGAGGGCTGGCTCGACGGGTCCGAATTTCTGGGGATTCAAAGGGAGGAGATGCTGGAGCCGGAGCACGGCGTACGTGAACAGCAGCCCGGCCAGGCTGAAAATGATCAGGGACCGGGTGTATTGCCTCCAATCCTGCTCCTTTTTCGGGTCGACGCCCAGGACCCGGTAAAGCCATCGCTCGACGGGTCTGACGGGGCGGTCCAGCCAAGTTTTCCCTTCGGGCTCCAGAACCCGGACGAGATACAGTCCTAAAGGTTTTGTGACGAGGAACAAGATCCCCATAAAGAGCGCTAATTGAACCCAACCAAAGACGTCCATTGTGATCATGCCTTTAGAATTTTTCGGGCCGCAGAACGCTCATCAAGAGGTAGCCAATCAACAACAGCCCGATGATGAATCCGATGATGTCCGCCATGGTTAGAGCCTTTCACAGGCCCGGGCGTAGAGATCGCACAGGCCGAAAAAGAGAAACGCTAATAAAATAAAAAGCAGGTCGATCATGGCCGGACCTCCTCCTTTGGGAGCCGATCGGCCCGCCTCAGGGTGAAGGAGAATGACGACCCCTTTCCCTCCTGGCTCTCGACGCCGATCGTGCCGCCGTGGGCTTCGATGATCTCCTTGACGATGGCCAGCCCGAGCCCGGCGCCCCTCTCGTTCTTGCGGCCCGGGACATGGAAAAACGGCTCAAAAATCTTCGGCAGGTGTTGGCTCGGAATTCCCGTGCCGGTATCGGTCACGGTGAAGCGCACGAAATCCTCTTCCTCCCGGGCGGACACCGTGACCTTCCCGCCAGGAGGCGTGTGTTGAAGCGCGTTGGCAAGCAGGTTCCCGAAGATATGCCCTGCCCTGGTCTTGTCGACCCAAACACCGGCGAGGCTTCCCCGAACATCGAGGGTCAAAGCCACGCCCTGGTCCTGCGCCGTCCTCCGGTAGGGTTCGAGGGCGTCCATCGCCAGCATCTGCGGAGAGATGTCCTGGAATTCGAGGCTGGCTTTCCCCGACTCCATCCGGCTGATGTCCAGGAGGTTGTTCAGGATGGCATGGAGACGGTCGCTGTCCTCCCGGGCCGTCATGAGCAGCTCGGCCTGCTTTTCCGTCAGCGTGCCGATCTTTTCCTCGAGGAGGAGATGGATGGCCATGCGGATGGACGTGAGCGGTGTTTTCAGTTGATGCGAGACCGTCCGGATCACGTCGGTCCTCATCTCGTTCTGGTGCTGGAGCTGGGTGACGTCCTGGAGAATGAGGATGGCGCCAGTCGGCTGTTGTTCGGCGGTCAGGATGGGCACAACTTCCGGCCGGAAGAAGCGCTCTTCTCCGCCAATGAACTGCTGGATCACTTTCTGCCGCCCCTTTGGGGGGAAGGGGCGGCCTTCCCGGAGGGCCTCCCGGAAGAGTTCGGCCAGTCCGAACGGCGCGCCGCTGATCGAGGAGCCCGGCCCGAGGCCGAAGACCGTCCTGGCTGGCTCCGTGGACACTTCCACCTTCCCGTCGAGATCGGCCACGGCGATCGCGTCCGCGAGCCGGTCGAAAGCCTGCTGCGTCGCCTGCTGGATGCGGAGAAGCCTGGCCTGGTCCGTGCGCCGGAATTCCCGGAGGCTGACCGTCATCGCGTTGAAGGATTCTGCTAGGTGACCGATTTCGTCGTGCGAATCGACGGGCACCACGAGGTCGAGATTCCCGCGCCGGATCTCGTCCGCGGACCGGATCAGGCGCTGGACCGGGCGGAGGATCCACCTCCGGGCGAAAAGGATGAGCATCACGGCCACGAGTGTCCCCAGGCCCAGGAGAAGATACATCTGCCGCTCGGCCGAACTGGCATTCTTGCGGGCTTGGTTGTTCGCGTCGTTCATATTCTGCTGGTTCATCTGGAGAATATCGTCGGCCGTGGCCTTGATCTGACCGAACAACGGCAGGAGGTTCGCAAAATAGGCTTCGCGGCGGGCCGGGGCCGGCTCGGCGGAGTCCTTGACCTTATCCAGCGCCGCGACATACCGGCCGTAGAGATCCTTGATATGGGCGGCTTTTTCGCCTTCTCCCGGAAGCGTGATCGTGTTCAATTCGACCTGCAGGGCCTTTTCGAAAACGCCTCCATTCTTCAGGATGAGCTCCTCCCCCTGATGACCGTCACCGAGGAGGGTGAAGAGCAGCCCGCTGTCGATGCGTTCCAGCGCCTCCTTCATCTGCTGGCAGGCGATGACGCTCCGGAAGTTTTCCTTGAGGATTACATCGATCGAATCGCCGAGCTTCGACAGGTTGAGGATGCCCTCGATGCCGATGACGAGGATGATGATTAGCAGACCGCTGAACCCGAGAGAGATCTTCTGACGGAGGCCTAACATAGTATTCTCCTACATGCCGGATAATGCAAGTTATATACCAACCCATATCGGCCGTAACTGATTGATAATAAAGTTTCTTACGAAATCCGGCGTTCAGGGCGGCTTGCATTAATCAAGACAAGTCGTGGATAAAAATTGAAATATGCAAGGCGGAGGTGAGTTTAGATAGGCGGGGCATTATACCCGTGAGGCACTATAGGCCGTACTTCTTTCGCCGCCTCCATAGCGTGGCCTGGTCGATGCCGAGGACGCCGGCGGCTTCCTGGAGGGATTTCGCAGAGGCCAGCACCCGCCGGATGTGCTGCTCTTCGATGGTTTCAAGGCTGACGGCATCTCCGATCCTGACGGCAGTCCCGCCGGGGATGAGGTTCGCCGGGAGGCAATCGGAGCCGATCCAGTCGCCGGGGCAGAGGATCGCCGCCCTCTCGATGGTATTGCTCAATTCGCGGACGTTCCCGGGCCAACGGTACGCCGCCAGGACGCTGAGCGCGTCGTCGTTGAATCGCAAAAACGTGCGGTGGTTGTTCCGCCCGTGGAAAGCCAGCAGTCTTTCGGCCAGGGCGACGATATCACCCGCCCGCTCGCGAAGCGGAGGGATCTCGATCGGAATCACGTTAAGCCGGTAATACAGGTCCTCCCGGAAGCGGCCTTCCTTGACCGCTTCTTCAAGGTTCGAGTTGGTGGCGGCGATCAGCCGTACATCCGCCTTCCGGGTGATGCTCTCGCCGATGCGCTCGTATTCCTTCTCTTGGACGAAACGCAGAAGTTTCGGCTGGAGGGGGAGGGGCAGGTCGCTGATCTCGTCGAGGAGCAATGTCCCCCCTTCGCTCGCGAAGATCCGGCCGGGGTTGTCGCGGATCGCTCCCGTAAAGGCGCCTTTGACATGCCCAAAGAGCTCGCTTTCCAGGAGTTCAGGCGGGAACGAAGGGCAGGAGATCTGGCTGAAAGGTTTGGCCGCCCGGCTGCTCCAGGAGTGGATGGCCCTGGCCAGGACGGTCTTTCCGGTCCCGCTCTCTCCGCGGAGAAGGATCGTGGCCTCGGCGGCGGCCGCCTGCCGGGCCAGGTTCACGGCCCTTTGCATCGCCAGGCTGGTGCTCGAGAAAACGATCTCGGGATGCTCCCGTCCTAGGTCCTCCTGAAGGGCGGCGACCCGCCGTTCGAGGGTCCGCACCTCGAACACCTTGCGCACCGCCAGGGTGATCTGGGCCGGGGTGAAGGGTTTGGGGATATAGTCGCTGGCGCCCCGCCGCATGGCTTCGACGGCGGTATCGATGGAAGCGTAGGCGGTGATAACGATGATTTTCAGCCCGGGGGTCGCGGCGAGGAGGGCCGGGATAAGGTCAAGGCCGTCGTCCGTGCCCAACCGCAGGTCAACGAAGGCCAGATCGAACGACCTCCCCGAGGCCTCGGCCTGAGCCTCCTTGATATTGCTGACGGCGGTGACCACATGCCCTTCCGTTTCGAGACAGACGGAGAGCGTTTTGCGGATGTTGACCTCATCGTCGACGACCAGGATTTGGAGGGATGGGTTCACGGCCGGGATTCTTTTTTCGGGGCCCATAGGACAATCCGTTTCTTGTCTAGAGGATAAAGGACAATCGGGCGAATTGCAACCTGCAGCCCAGCGAAGATTCCCATTTGCTGCGAATCGGACCACAAAGAAGATATTACCATGAAAGAAACGGGTTTCTCCCTGGAGGCATCATGACACTCAAGAAAATACTGACCCTGGGCTTGTGATTCTTATCCCTTATCATCTTTGTTTTAGGGATTTTCTGTTCCTATTATATCGGTCAGCTCTCGGAGGTTTTTGGGCCGGGGTCGGACCGCGGGATTCTTGTCGATTGTGATTCTCAGCCCTCTCCTAGAGCTTGACGAGCAGAGCGAGGTTAATCCGGTTCTCTTGCTTGCGAAGATCCGGGGCAAAGCCCGGTACTACAGAGCCGGGAAGACCTGTGTCCCCGCCTGGCGGAGTAATGCCGCCCGGCCCGACGAAATACGGGACATTCGCCGCCCGGTGGATGAATTCCACCCGCCAAGTCAGGAACTGGC
>Ga0187854_10000183_pt1 | contig 96049 bp, 97 predicted proteins | sample June2016WEW_6_15_FD_132445 | JGI IMG/M metagenome (GOLD analysis project Ga0187854, IMG submission 132445) | Peatland microbial communities from SPRUCE experiment site at the Marcell Experimental Forest, Minnesota, USA - June2016WEW_6_150 | ecosystem: Environmental > Terrestrial > Soil >... | reverse complement strand
GCAGCATGAGTGATATTGTTCAGAAATTATGGGGATTCTGCCACACTCTCCGCCATGACGGGATCGATTACGGGGATTATATCGAGCAGATCACCTATCTTCTTTTCATCAAGATGGCGGACGAACGGAGGGTTGTTCTTCCTGATGGCTGCGACTGGAAGGCACTTGTTTTAAAATCCGGGACGGACCTGACGGATCACTATGTCGATGTGCTGCGGAAACTCGGGACACAGAAAGGGCTGCTTGGCGATATTTTTGCCGGTGCCCTCTCGCGGTTCACGAACCCGGTGAACCTGAAACGTCTTATTGGCCTGATCGATGAGACCGAATGGACAGAGCTCAATATTGATGTGAAAGGAGAGGCATTCGAGGGACTTCTGGAGAAGGCGGCAAGCGAAGGGAAGAAGGGGGCCGGGCAATACTTCACACCGCGTATCCTGATCCAGTCGATAGTCCAGTGCATGAAGCCCGATCCCCGGAAGAAACCTGATCTCACAATCTGCGATCCCGCGTGCGGTACCGGCGGGTTCCTTGTCTGCTCGTACGAGTGGCTGCTGGAGCAGACGAAAGGCGGGGCGCTTGACCGGGATGTAGCACTCCGGGTGAAGAAGAGTACCTACTTCGGGCAGGAACTGGTTGCCCGCCCGCGAAGACTTGCGCTGATGAACCTGTTCCTCCATAATGTCGAACCATCTATCAAATTCGGGGACTCGATCTACGAGAACCCGGATAGCCAGCGTTTCGATATTGTACTGACCAATCCACCATTCGGCACGAAGGGAGCGAACCAGGCACCGGATCGCGAGGATTTCACAATCTCAACCTCAAACAAGCAGCTCAACTTCGTGCAGCACGTCATCACGATCCTCAAACCCGGTGGACGGGCAGCTGTCGTGGTGCCGGACAATGTGCTCTTTGCAGACCAGGCCGGTGAAGTGTTCAAGGTGCTGACCGAGGACTGCAACCTGCATACGATCTTACGGCTTCCAAACGGCACCTTCACCCCCTATTCCCCGGGTACGAAGACGAACGTGCTGTTCTTCACGAAGGGGTTCCCCACCGAGACCCTCTGGGTGTACGATGACCGGACGAATGTGCCAAGCATCACCAAGAAGGACCGGCCCCTGACGCCGGAGTATTTCGAGGAGTTCGAGCGGGTGTATGGCACTGACCCGAATGGCGGTTCGAAACGCAATTCTGCGGATTCCAAAGAAGATCGCTGGCGCTCGTTCCGTATTTCTGAAGTCAAGGAGAGGAATTACAAGATCGATTCGCTGAAATGGCTCAAGGATGATTCGCTCGATGATGCGGATTCTTTGCCGGAACCGGAGGAACTGGCGGTTGAAGCGATTGAGGAACTGCGGCTAGCGATGGATGAGCTGCAGAAGATTGTGGTATTACTGGAGAATGGGAACGGGGATTCGGCTATTTCAAAGGAATTGGCAAAATGAAAAAGGACAATTCCGGAAATATTGAAGAGCAAGGTTTAGTAGATAATAAAGAACTCCCTGAAGGATGGCAGGAATTGCCGCTTTTAGAATTATGCGAACTTATCCGGGGTGTTTCTTATATAAAAGGAGAGGAATCCCACACATCCGGAAAAGGTTTTGTTCCACTTTTACGTGCAAATAATATCGATCGCGAATTAAAATTTGATGACATTTACTATATTCCAGAGCGGTACGTAAAATCAAAGCAGTTTTTACGACAAGGTGATGCTCTGTTTGCGATGTCCAGCGGAAGTAAATCGGTAGTTGGAAAGGCAGCTACAGTAAAACAGCCATTTAATGGAACATTTGGAGCTTTTTGTGGGGTGCTCCGTCCCTCGAATCATGTTGATTGGAAATTCTTTGGATATTTTTTTCAAACCAAGTATTATCGAGACAGAATATCTGAAGCATCTGCAGGAGTGAATATCAACAATCTCAAACGGGAATATTTTGAGGCAATCAATTTTCCTTTCCCACCATTCGCTGAACAGCAGCGTATTGTCACCTCTGTCGAAGCCCTGTTAGCGCACGTCACCGCGGCCGGTGATCGGCTGAACCGAGTGCAGTTGTTTATGAAAAAGTTTCGGCAGGCGGTTCTGGCGGCGGCTTGTTCCGGGAGGTTGACGGGTGGGTGGAGGGAGAAGAATTCACAAATCCCTTCATCAACTGAAGCGTTGGACGCCTTTTTTAGAAGTGTACGCGATGATAGTTCTCTAAAAATTATACAAAAGAGAACAAAAGATACAGAAACAAATCCTGATTTTGAATGGCCTTTCGAAATTCCAGAAAGTTGGTGCTGGGCAAAGTTAGAAAAGTTGGCCGCAATCGAAAAAAATTCAATTACGGATGGACCGTTCGGATCGAATTTGAAAACGGAACACTATTCGCAGAGCGGCCCACGAGTGATACGACTCCAAAACATTGGGGATGGATCATTCATCGATATCAAAACGCATATTTCGCAATCACATTTTGACACATTACACAAGCACGAAATTTTCCCCGGAGATATTGCAATTGGATTACTCGGAGATCCAATTCCCAGATCCTGTATTATTCCTGACGGGATCGGTCCGGCAATTGTGAAAGCAGATTGTACCAGATTCAAACCAAATCCTGAACTGGCTTTGACGAAGTTTTTAAGTTATGCAATAAATGTCCCAGAACTTCGATCACAAGCGACGGAATCCGTACATGGTGTTGCAAGACCCAGATTAAATTTAACTCAAATAAAGAATTTCTCCGTCCCTCTCCCGCCCCTTGCCGAGCAGCACGAAATCGTTCGTCGCGTTGGAATGCTGTTTGAGCGTGCGGATGCGTTCGATCAAGAGGTTGCTGCGGCAAGCTGGCGGTGCGAGCGGTTGACTCAGACGGTACTGGCGAAGGCGTTCAGAGGGGATCTTGTACCGGCCGGGATGGTTGAAGGAAAGGCATGAAATCAAAGAACGTCGCGCCAAGCATGGAAGAGGATTTAGATGTGAGAGAGGTACCCGAAGGGTGGATTGTTTTAACAATTAAAGATCTAGTCTCTTCGAAAAAAAATGCGATAAAACGGGGTCCTTTTGGTAGTTCTATAAAAAAGTCGTTTTTTGTCCCGGAAGGCTTCAAAATTTATGAGCAGAAAAATATCATTTATAACGATTTTGCAGCAGGAAATTATTTTATTAGTGAAGAAAAATTTCGCGAATTAGAAGATTTTGAAATTCGTTCTGGGGATTTTATTATTAGTTGTTCTGGAACAATTGGAAAAATTGCAATTGTTCCGAATGGTATTCAGAGAGGAATTATTAATCAAGCATTGCTTAAAATCACATTGAATGAAGAAAAAATTTTATCAAAATATTTTTTCCTCTTATGCAATAGCGAAAGATTTCAGAAAAAAATCGCTCGGAATACTCATGGCTCAACAATGCAAAATATTTCATCCGTAAGTGATATAAAAAAAATTACTATCCTTCTTCCTCCACTCTCCGAACAGCAGCGTATCGTTGCCTATGTCGAAGCCCTATTAACGCACATCAACACCGCCAGTAATCGGCTGAGCCGGGTGCCGTGGATCATGAAAAAGTTCCGACAGGTGGTGCTGGTGGCTGCGTGTGAAGGGTGGTTAACGGAAGAGTGGAGAGAGAATCATAGAAATAAAATTCAAACACCCTCCCTCACGGATTTGTTGTCGCATCGAAAAGTGTTATGGAAACTTAGGAACAGTAAATTTTCCTCGCAGTTAAAAAATAAAACACACCAAAAATATAAGGAGCCAAAAGAGCCGAGCAAAGACAATATTGTGGATTTACCTGTTGGTTGGATTCCCATAACAGTATCTCAAATCGCATTTCTTGACGTAGGTTTTTCATTTTCGAGTAAAGAGTTTCAAGATTCTGGAATAAAATTACTTCGTGGTGAAAACATCGAACCCGGCTCTCTCCGATGGAGAGAAACTAAGTATTGGTCGGAAGATCAAATCGATGATTATCAACATCTTCTATTAGAAGATGGAGAGATTGTCCTTGGGATGGATCGTCCACTCATTTCAACGGGATTCAAAATTGCACGAGTAACACCGGAAGATTTGCCCTGCCTCCTTGTTCAGCGTGTCACTCGTTTTAAAATGGTCGATCCAGAATATACGGATATTCTATACTATAATTTGCAAAATGAAAAATTTCAAAAGTACCTCGCTGAAAATGGATTGACGGGATCTGCCTTACCGCATATAACTGGCTCAGCGGTTAAGGATTATACTCTCGGCCTTCCGAGTAAAGAAGAATCAAATGAGATTACGCGCCGTGTTAATGCACTCTTCGCTCGTGCGGATGCGTTCGATCGGCAGGTTGTGGCGGCGAGCCGGCGATGCGAGCGGTTGACACAGGCAGTGCTGGGGAAGGCGTTTAGAGGAGAGTTAATATCGGGAATGGAAAGCGAAAGTCATATTAATCCTTAAGATAATTATCGAATAAATTTCATAAAAAAACAATACAAATTATTCGTCAATAATTTCGAAATATAGGGGTTATAATGGTTCGTAGAAGAAGAGTGACTTTTAAATCATCAACTGGAAAGGTCAGTTTCTTAGCAAAGCGTAAGAAAAAAACAACAAAAAAGAGATGAATTGGATAAATGGCGGAAAAATTTTTTCATTCCACTTTAAAAAAAGAAATTGAGAAAATTGCACATGAATCCGGCAAGTATAAAAAAATCAATGTAGAGAGAAAAATTCCGATTCCACATCCAAATCAAAAATTAGTTATTCACTATAAACCAGAAGTAAATTTAGTTACAAAAACCGGGAAAAAAATTATTTTTGAAATTCTAGATGATCAAATAAAGGATTACAATCTCATTTTAGCTGATATCATACAATGTTATTTGATTGAAAATGTTTCAAAAGTATTTTTCATATCAAAAAATGATGAAGGCGCAATTAAAACAACTGAATTATCAAAAATTTTAGGTGCTAGGTTGGAAGAAAAAGGATTCTTTAAACATGAAATTCCTGAAGTGATGGTTTATACTATTACCTATGAAACAGTTCGCTCAAGTAATTTCTATGAAACTTTGAAAAAAATTGCACAGAAGGATAAATGGGGATAATTTTTTAATTCTCTACCTTGATGGACAGAGTGAGATTGTCCGCTTTGTTTCGCTCCTATTTGAGCGTACGGATCTAATCGAGCATCAGATTGTGGCGGCGACAAAGCGGACGGAGGCGTTGACCAGGCGGTGCTGGAGAAGGTGTTCAGAGGGGAACTAGTAGGAAGTCAAACTGATAAACAAATTAAAATTACTGACACCAGTAGATGATTACTTTAAAAATATTTTTTTAATTTCTTCGACACGATCAAGCGGTAATGTATATTCTGATGGATTTGAGTGGTGATACGAAACAAATCTGATGCCATCATCGTCAAGCCGATTAAAGAAATAACATGCAATATTAGCTGATTTTGGAGCGGATCCGATGTGAATTAAGGGATGAAGTTGAAGAGCTTTATTACCATTTTTTGGCATGATATAGAGTTTATTAACATAAAGTAAACTCGCCATAGATCGAACTTCTGGTAAAAATTCCGGGTGGCTTCCCATTAAAATCGAAATATCATTTTCGATTACATCTGGATAGGGTCTGCAATTTAAAGATTTTATTAATTGAATATCATTCCAGAGGTCAGCAAAAACTTCTCTGAGTTTCTGTAACTCAGCGATAAGTCTATCGTTGAGAACTCGAGCTTTATCATTGCCAACTCTCCCACCATGTCCTTTCCAGTCATTCCGAATTTTTTTTGTTATTGACAATATTTGCAACAATTCTGGACTGCTAAGCCGTTCAGGCAAATTTAATGAGGGATCTGCAAAAAGATCGGCACAAAGTGCCCTGTTATCCTTATCACCTGATAACACATCACGTGTCAGTGCCCCAAAATATTCAATAATATCTTTCCATGTACCAAAAGATATGTTATTCAATTTTATTCGAGCTATTTTTTTAGAGTTTATTGGCTTGTTCGTTTTCATTTCTTGAATTTTTAAAAGTCCTTCATTTGACTTATAGGCACTAAGAAAAATCACGCCGGAAAATTCTGCCGTAGCCTCAAAAAAGTCTTGAAGCAGATCGTACTTTCCTTTGTGATCATGACTCGGTGTTGCTTGCCACGCTCGAAGAATGGACGCAAGTGGGTATGGTAAAGTATCAAACCATTGTATGAATCCTGAATCAGAATGTTGTTTTATTCTGCCGGATAATCGTTTCGAAAGAGTTGATAAATTTTGTTCAACAATTTGTGTGGATTTAGGATTTGACCAGATATCGCGTTTATATCCCGTAAGTTCGGCTTGGAGACCCGTGATAATATTTTGCTCAGCAACGATCTTAGCTTCGATCTCAAGCATTTTCTTCTGCGTATCAAAATCGGGAATAAAGACAAGGATATTCTTAAGTGACTGTTTGTTTAATTTTCGAATAACGGTCCCAGTTTTATTCAGGTCCCTCAATTCCTTTCCTAATTCTGAATTTAAAAATTTTGTAACAAAATGTGAATTTGAGCGAGTATTATCAATGACTACCTGAGCATAATTCTGAGGTTTAAGCGTAAAATCATCATATAAATCGATAACATCGCTATTGCCTATAAGTGGAATAAAAAAAGCATTCTCTCTTTGGGGAAATTCGAAATTTTGATCATGTCGCCCCAAATTAATCGATATTGCCAAATCTTCTAAACGAACAGTTGGGGAACCAAAAAGATTTGCTTTCTGTTCCAACCGCTCCTGAATTTGAAGAGATTCTATTCCAGAAAATGAAATTGTTTCGACAAATCTACCTAATTCCAATTTGTCACTTTCAATTTCATTCTTTAGGTTGTAAATAATATTATCATTAATCGAACGCTCAGCAGAAATTTGAGCGACAAACATCTTTGAAAGTGGAGATCTTCGGACGATAATCAGATATGAGGAGATATGTGTATAAGGTGAGAATGTTCCAGGAGGTAAAAACAATGCAGCTTCCACACTCAAACCGAGTTCTTCAAAATGGCGGATCACTGAGCGGGATGACCAAAAGAAGGATCCTAGTACAATAAAAATTCCAATTCCATCTCTCTTAAGTTTTAGAGAGGCTGCTACAAGAAGGAGGTTTTCAAAATTATCTCTAAGTGTAATGTTCTTTCCATTTTTCGCTGTAATTTCAAGTTCATCTAGTCTATTTGTAAAGGGAAGAACTGAGGTAACGATATCAATATTGCATGGGATTTTTTTTATAAGATTTATGGGGTCTCCAACTTGCCATTCAGCATCGGCTACTAGAATTTTTCCGATTTGACCTTCATTCATATTCCGAGTAAAAGCCAACGTTTTCTTTGGATTAACTGTTTCTTGAATAATACTTATTAAATCACCAAAACCAGCCCAAGGATCAAAAATTACCCGAGCAGTTTTGCCTTCCACTATTTGCGAGAAAATTGTTCGGAGAATTTCCGGAGTGAAAAATAAACCTCTACGCGAATCGAATATGTAAGAAACATTTTCACTGGCGATTGGAATTCCATTTTTGGAAGTAAATAATCCTAATCCTTCCAGTTTCTGCGAAAGTTCGTTTTGGTTTATCCGATTGTGGGCATATTCATTTCGGAGTTTGCGCAATTCGTTGAGTAATTCATGGCTCATAATTTTTCTTCAATGTTTTGTAATTGGTTGGATCACTATAATATTGCTCCTGCATAGGTGGTTTCTCATCAATTTCAATTGGGGTCGAGAGCACCGATGCTTTGTGATTGGTGTGATATAACGGATGGAGGCATTGACCCGGGCTGTTCTGGGGAAGGCGTTCAGCGGGAAACTGGTGACACTCGGGACAGAGGAAGAGGATATACCGAAAAATAATCAATAAATCGAAAGAGAGAAATCAAAATAAATTTCATAGGTCCGACGTTCTTGTTTATTTAATGGACTTATAATATTTTTTTCGTACTTCTTCAATCCAACTTTCAATAAACCCTTTCATAGGATTTTGAGTAATTTCATTCGGATCATCAGGATGAATTCTGACTATCATCCATTCGTGAATGCTAGGATTAAACATACCCTCTACATAGAGTGAATCCTCTTTTAATATTAACAATGGTAATTCCATTTGATATGCCATCGCGCCTTCAATTTGACACCACACAGATGGAACTAATTGATCTGATACTGACGTTTCTTCGGGACTTCCTTCTTTGTATTTGCCACCGAAGGAATGAAAACGAGTCATGCCCAAAATACAAGCGCCATAAACCGTGCCCATCTTTTTTTGAATCGGATTTAATGGGTTTCTTTTAATGGGTTTCTTATTGACCCGAAGGATCTACCTAATGTTTCTCCATGGATCCCACGCTTATTGAGATATTTAATGAGATTTTTAAAATACAATTCTTGCATTGGGTTATGTGGTGTTCCCACACTGATGAAGATGGGAATTTTACGAGATGTCATTAATTTCATTCAGAATTCTGATTAATAAATTCATTCAATTTCCTCGCCAACAACCTCCCCTTCCCGTTCCTTTATACCGCATGCAGGTTAACGTACCTAAGCAATTCAGGAGGCACCGTTTGGCATCTTATGATCCCAGGAAAGGAATGATCACATCATATCTTGCATCGCCGCAGGGACAGGAAATGATCCGGGATTATCTCTCATCACCGGAAGGGCAGAAGGCGATCTGCGAGTTTGTTGCCACCCCGAAAGGCAGAGCGGCGATGAAACAGGTCCTCCCCAGCATCCTCGGGTGTTTGCTCCTGCCAGCGGATCTCCAGTCTGAAGTCGCCCGGACACTTAAAGAAATTCCCTAGAAAGATCTTTTTTTTACCGGATATCAGTCTTTTTCACCATGCCGGTATCTTCCTACGGCAACAGGAAAGAATTGCTCAGGGTTTTTTTGGTTTGACTGGGACAACAGCATGGTGATTAATCGGGAGACATCAATTTATAGACTATAGAATAAAACAGTTCAGCCAATGGCAAAGAGATCTCGTCTTCCCTGGATCATAATCGGTGGCATCATCATTCTCGTGATCATCGTTGCAGCAGTATTCCTCCTGAATCCCTCATCGCAGCCGGTAAAGATTCTGGTTCCGGTGATCACCCTCCCGCCGACTGTTTCCGTGGCCCCGCCAGCCCCGGAGGCCCCGTCCTGCACCATCGCGATCAATGGCCGGAAGGAACCGCCCTCCTCGATTCAACTTTCGGTTATGGCCAATACCTGTTTTGCAGGTGATATTACCGAACTCAGGGTCTCTGTCAACGGGGTGCAGAAAGGGATGCTCGATGCCAGCCCGGGTGCAAGCAGTACCTTTGCCGGCACCTCCGGCACCAATTCTGTTACCGTCGTAGCGAGGTTCGCAAACGGTGCCGAGAAAGTAGTATACATGGGCATGATAGAGTAAATTATCCTTCAAAATTAATTTTGATAATGAATCCGTTACCAGGGAAGGGGTGAAATTAAAATATACCGTACTTATTGTAGAACTGCCTGGATAACCGACAGAACAAATTAGCCATATTTAAGTAGTTATTCACATCATCCTTCGTCATCACATGAGGTGAGAAATACTTGTGTCAAAGTACCTTTTGAAAAACTTGACCGTAATGAGTGTCGCTAAAATCGGAGCGGTACTTGGCCTGATCTTTGGCCTGATTGAGGGAGTAATTATCGGGATCGTTGTTGCTGTCGGAAGCTCTGCAGCAATCGGTGGATTACATCCCCTCCTTGGTATGGGTATCGGGGGAATAGTCGTCTTTTTCGCGATTGTGTTTGGGTTAATGGGAGGATTCATTGGAGGAGCGATTTGGGCACTCATCTATAATGTCGCTGCCTCTTATGTCGGCCCGGTCGAGCTGGATCTTGAAGTGAAAGCATAATCCATTCCATTTCCCTCTTTTTACAGAGCAGTCGGTTCTGATACATCAGCGGTCGATCAACCGTACGGGAAGTTGGTGATGCCTTGCGGGAAGGGGGTAGAGTGCATTTTTAAACCGCACTGCTTTTTTGCTCTCCTCGTTGGGACATTTCTCTGTGGCAAGTGGGAAAGGATGTTTTATATCGTGAAATGTGACACTATCCCAATAGTTAAAAAGGTTAAAGGTAATCACCCTATCAGATAAGGGGTAAAAGATATGGAACAGGTACCGGACGTTTTAAAAGCAGCAGCCAAGGCATACAGACTACTTATGGAAAATGAGAAGGTGCGGGTTTTAGACCTTCGCCTTAAACCCGGCGAGAAAGCACCGATGCATAATCACCCGAACGATCATGTTGTGTATGTTATGAATACTACAAAATTCAAATTGACTTTCTCTGATGGCAAGAGCGGTGAATTTGATCTCAAGGCTGGACAGACATTATGGATGGAAGCAGGATCGCACTCAACTGAGAACATCGGGACTTCAGTGGGACACAATCTCGTCGTAGAATTGAAAAAGTGACAAGGAAAATCAGCCTTGCTTCACGAGTGTGTTCCTTTTCCATCCTTTCCTTATATATTGATCATGGATCCATAGATGGTTGGAAGAGGAAAAGGGGATGGTTGATCAGGAAACATTTCCCTGCCAGATCTGCGGGGAACAAAAGAGGAAAACCGACCTTGTATCTGCGGAACTGATACATACACCGATAATTGATATAATCACCAGGGAACATCCGACGTGGTCACTCCAGGGATATATCTGTCATACCGATCTAAATCGGTTGAGGAAAGAGTATATCCGAAAGATTCTGGAGAAGGAAAAAAATGAGTATGCCTCACTCAGAGAGACCGACAAACTTACCGTGACAGAAGGGGATCATCTCCCAAAAAATATCAATGTCGAATTTGAGAGAAAGCTGACCTTTGGCGAACATCTCTCCGATAAAATCGCCGGTTTTGCCGGCAGCTGGTCATTTATTGCTGTGTTTGCCGGCATAATTTTTTTGTGGGTCGCCCTGAACAGCTATATGTTACTATCCAGGCCATTCGACCCTTATCCTTATATCCTCCTCAATCTTGTCCTGTCGGTTCTCACCGCAGTTCAGGCTCCCGTCATTATCATGAGCCAGAATCGTCAGGAGATGAGAGACCGTCTCCATGCCGAACGTGACTATACCGTGAGCATCCATACGGATAGCGAAATTCACCGGCTCCATAAGAAAATTGATTATCTTATGACGAGTCAGGGACAAAGACTCATGGAAATTCAGAATATCCAGGTGGAGCTGATGGAGGAGGAGCTGGCCCTTAAAACGCCGTAAACGAACGTAGCTGATAAAATCCAAGAATAATCGATAAACAGAGTATATTACAGGGTATAATCATGAATTATTCATGAAAATACTCATTTAACCTAATTAAACTTATTTTGTGGATGAACCCGTGCAGCTTCCGATGGTAAAATTTCATTGCGGCATCCTTGCGGTTCGTGCCCTGCGCAGGTCGATCAGATATTATTTCAAGAACAAACCAAAACCCACAGGGATCCCGGAGAGTCCGACACCGACGAGCGACATGCTATAGAAAAGGAGAAACTCTTAGAGATGCTTGCAAAGAGGGCAAAACGGATGGAGGCTGAGCTCATACAGGATTCCAAAGGAGATAAAACCGGGTAGATTAGTCCGGAGGGAATTTACATTCCTATTTACTCGTGTGAATGGGTCCAGATATCTACAACTGTTCCAAGATCTGCTTCTTCTCAATCACTTCTATAAAAACATCCAAAAAGAAAAATTATCGATCTCGTGGTGACCATCACCCACAGCGCTCCGCCGCAGTGCCGGAGGGACCCCCGCACTGGTCATCGCCTTCGCGAAGTTGTTTGCAGATATCACAGGTACGCTGCACAAGATTGACTTTTTTCCCATCCTTCAAGTCTTCAGCAAGCTGTTCGATCGATCGTTTCACATAAGCCTCAAATTCAATGCGGTACCCGCGTTTCCCCGATAGGTACTGGGAGACAGCGGACGGAGCGATTTCAAGCATTCGTGCCGCTTCTACCTGGGACACACCGCATTTTACCAGTTCAACGGCAATTGCCGCCCGGATCGCAGGAAGCACATCCCACACAATTCTCTGACAAGGAGATTCCATCACAATCACAACCTTTTTATTTTCACAATTGTGAAATAATACATTGCATTCACAATTGTGAATACGCTGCCGAACTACAAAAATATGATGGTTCACCACACGTACTCAAAATAATTGCGGAAAGGGACTATGGAAAAAAAACACACAATATACCTGGATCATGCCGCAACCACACCGGTAAAACCCGCTGTGATGGACGTGATGAGACCATATTTCACCGAACATTTTGGAAATCCTTCCTCGATATACGGAATAGCCAGGGAATCAAAGAAAGCAATAGAGGCCACCCGGGCTCAGGTGGCAAAAGTCCTTGGAGCAGCACCTGACGAGATCTATTTCACCTCAGGAGGAAGCGAGTCCGACAACTGGGCGATTAAGGGCGTTGCCTTTGCCAACCGGAAGAAAGGGAACCATATCATCACGTCAGCGATCGAGCATCATGCCGTTCTCCATACCTGCCAGTATCTTGAAAAGGAAGGGTTCACGGTCACATACCTGCCGGTTGATCCTTCCGGGCTCGTCGATCCGCAGGAACTTGAAAAAGCGGTCACGGACAAGACAATCCTGATCTCGATTATGTACGCCAACAATGAGATTGGGACGATAGAGCCGATCGCAGAACTCGGTGCAATTGCCCGTAAGCACAAGATATATTTCCACACGGATGCGGTGCAGGCAATCGGCAATGTACCGATCGATGTCAAATCGCAGAACATCGACCTGCTCTCCCTATCAGCTCACAAATTCTACGGGCCAAAAGGTTGCGGGGCACTCTATATCCGAAAGGGTGTGAAGATCGATAACCTGATCCATGGCGGGGGACAGGAGAACAGGCGCCGGGCGGGCACCGAGAACATTGCAGGAATCACTGGATTGGGTACAGCAATCGAACTGGCGACTGCAGACATCAAGGGTCATAACGTACGGATCGCCGCATTGCGGGACCGGCTGCTCAAGGGTATTCTTGAAACGATCCCCTACGCCCGGCTCAACGGGCATCCTCTGAAACGGTTGCCGGGGAACCTGAATGTCAGTTTCGAATTCATCGAAGGTGAATCGATGCTCCTCTGGCTGGATGACGAAGGCATCTGCGGATCGACCGGCAGTGCGTGTACCTCGGGATCGCTCGAACCGTCCCACGTGATGTTAGCGATTGGTCTTCCGCCCGAAGTCGCCCATGGTTCCCTCAGGCTGACCCTAGGTGATGCGAATACTGAACAGGATGTTGACCGGGTGCTTGACGTGCTCCCCAAGGTTGTTGCAAAGCTCCGGGAGATGTCACCCCTTTATCATAAGACCGGAAAGGAAGGAGGCTGCAATGTATAGCGACAAGGTAATGGACCATTTCAAGAACCCGCGCAATGTGGGCGAGATTGAGAATCCCGATGGTGTCGGGGAAGTAGGAAACCCGGTCTGCGGTGATATCATGAAGATTTTCATCACCGTAAAAGACAATATTATCACTGATGCAAAGTTCAAGACGTTTGGGTGCGGTGCTGCAATCGCATCCAGTTCCATGGCAACAGAGCTGGTAAAGGGCAAAACACTGGAGGAGGCCTGGGAAGTATCAAACAAGGCAGTCGCCGAAGCGCTCGAAGGTCTACCGCCCATCAAGATGCATTGTTCGGTGCTGGCGGAGGAAGGTATCCACAAGGCGATCAATGATTACCGGAAGAAACAGGGACTCCCGGAATGGGAAGAGAAAAATCCCCACTCGCACGATCATGGTGAAGAGCCTGTGTGTGAGCATTAGGATTTCGTATGGGCTGAAATTGCAGACAGATAACCGGGTGAAAATTTGATCGCGATACAGACTGATGATGTCGATATCGGCGCGTTAATCTCTGCTGCTAAAAAGCAGGGCACGGGTGCTCTCGTTATTTTTGATGGTGTTGTCCGGGACGATGACATCATAGAGATGGAGCTTGAAGCATACCAGGATATCGCGACACAGGAACTGGAAAAAATCGCCCGTGATGCGACACGCCAGTTCAACCTCCTTCACGTGGATATCGTCCACCGGATTGGGCGCCTTGTGGTTGGTGAGAATATCCTTATCATTGTAGTTGCCGCAGGACACCGTCCTCAGGTATATGCCGGTTCACGGTATATTCTCGAAGAGATCAAGAAAGGTGTGCCGATCTGGAAGAAGGAACTGACAAAAGACGGCGGGCGGTGGGTGCCGGGCGAGCATCCGACCGGATAAAATCTTTCAAACTCTCCTCGGAAAATAGAAAAAAAATGTCGGGAGAGCCCATGAGCGGGCGTATCATGTCGCCATCACCTCCGTAACCGGCCTGTTCAGGCCGTAGAGGCTCTGTCGGGCGTCCGTGAAATAATGACGCTCGACAAGAACGTTCTCATCTTTTAACCTGTTCAGTGCATATCGCACAGTCCGGGATGGCAGTAGGGTTTCACGGATGAGATCCTTCTGCGTTAACTGGCCACTGGTCTCCAGGACTTTGTACACGAGCTTTACCGATGGCGGCAGGTGCCCGATCTGTGCACTTCTTATTTCATTGACGTTGGTATTTTCGACAAAAACAATCCCTCATAGTGGATCACTACAGATACGTGAGAGTTCACAATTGTTAAGTATTTCGATCTTGTATTCAGGATTATGAGTGAAGATTGGGGGAATATTGATCCTATGTTCCGCGGTACTGCAATACTTCACTCTCTTTCAGTGTGTGAATGTCTAATCCAGGCATCGCCTCACCAAGGCTTGCGCTCACGCGTGCAACCACCGTTGCATCTGAGAAATTGTTTACTGCTTCTACGATAGCTTTTGCCCGTTTCTGCGGATTTTCAGATTTGAATATACCCGAACCTACAAAGACGCCATCAGCACCCAGGTGCATCATGAGTGCCGCGTCTGCCGGAGTTGCTATCCCCCCCCGCAGAAAAGTTCACTACGGGTAACCTTCCCCGTTTTGCGGTCTCTGTCATGAGATCGACCGGTGCTTCAATCTGGCGTGCATACGCAACCAGTTCCTGCTGTTCGAGTTTCTTGATACTGCGTATTCCCCCCATGATCGCCTGCATATGACGGACGGCTTCAACCACGTTGCCGGTGCCCGCTTCTCCTTTTGTGCGGATCATGGCAGCACCCTCATTGATGCGGCGGAGTGCCTCGCCAAGATTCCGTGCCCCACATACAAACGGCACAGTAAATTTTGTCTTTTCAATGTGGAATTCTTCATCAGCGGGAGTCAGTACCTCGCTTTCATCTATCATGTCCACACCGAGCACCTCGAGCACTTGTGCTTCAACAAAGTGTCCGATGCGCACCTTCCCCATTACCGGGATTGAGACCGCTTCAATGATCTCCATAACGCGTTCCGGATCTGCCATCCGGGCGACACCGCCGGCTTTGCGAATATCGGATGGCACCCGCTCCAATGACATCACTGCCACAGCGCCGGCTTCTTCCGCTATCACTGCCTGCTCTGCATTCACGACATCCATGATGACGCCGCCTTTCTGCATGGAGGCAAATCCTCGTTTGATGAGTTCGGTTCCAAACCTGAGTTCTGTTAAATCCATTGCGTTTTCCTGTCAGTATCAAGACAATACTGGGAAATTTCCGGATTCGAAGATTGCGATTGCCGCAAAGTTCGCCGGTCCGATCCCTGTTAATCTTTAATTTTTGGATGGCGGAGATAATAAATATATTCACAATTGTGAATTTTGCCGCTAATTTTGTGTTCAGACCTTCAATCATATCTATTCAACAAAAAAATTTAGCATAAAACAGAACTCCGGTTTCACCGGCTAAAAAAGAAGACTATATTTCCTTGAGTGTTCCCCGCTGCTTTACAAACCTGTCCCAGTTCCAGGGCTCATCGAGCACGGTTATGTCAACCGTATCGATACCGCACACCCCCAGTACTTTCCGTTTCATCTGCTCAGTCAGGTGATCTACAAGAGGGCATGCCTTGCTGGTAAGGATCATATCAATCTGGGCACTGGTTCCATGAACGCGAATCTCTTTGATCAGGCCAAGGTCAACAATATCAATCCCCACTTCTGGATCAATCACTTCTTTTAATGCATCCCGTACCTGGGTTTCACACACGTAGTTTTCTCTCAGTGCAGCTGCTTCCGGTGTGGGAAGCGATTGTTCCATAATACGGAGGCGGTCTTCCAGCCTGTTCTGACGGTCGAGCAGGCGGCTCACAACCCTGAGCATCGGGTCAGGCATGGCTTCTGGTTCGTTTTCGGCTTTTATACCACACTCCGGTCCTGCGATCCTACCCGGTACACCGACAACAGTTGCTTCCGGGGGAACTGACCGTACTACGACGGATCCTGCACCAACTTTGGCACCACTTCCAATTCTGATAGGACCAAGCACGATCGCTCCCGATCCAATAATCACTCCATCTTCGATGGTCGGGTGACGCTTGACATTTTCAAGAGCGGTTCCTCCCAATACAACACCCATATAGATCAGTACATCATTGCCTACTTCCGCAGTCTCACCAATCACAATACCCATGCCATGATCGATGACGACCCTGCGACCAATAGTTGCCCCGGGATGGATTTCGATACCGGTCAAAAATCTGCTGACATGGGAAAGAAAACGTGCAGATAATTTCCATTGATGAGTCCATAGCCAGTGAGCCTGGCGATGGAACCAGAGCGCATGTAGACCGGGGTAGCAGAGAATGATCTCCGTTTTGGAACGGGCAGCAGGATCCTTGGAGAAAATCGCACGGATATCTTCCTGGATGTAATCAAAGGTCATGATGATCTCACCTACGCGTCAAAGAGATCCGGGATACTCAGGTACCGTTCACCCGTGTCCGGCAGGACAACAACAATCATTTTACCTTCACTCTCTGGACGTGCAGCAACTGCGAGTGCTGCATACGTCGCCGCACCACTGGAGATACCGGCAAGAATCCCTTCTTCTTTTGCGAGTCTTCGTGCAGTCTCAAACGCATCCTCGTTTTTCACACGGACAATCTCATCGATCAGATCTTGCTGAAGCACAGCCGGGACAAAACCCGCACCTATTCCCTGAATCCGGTGGGCACCCGGGGATCCCCCGGAGAGTACCGGTGATGAATCGGGTTCGACAGCAATTGCACGGAATGAAGGTTTTCTTCGTTTGATCACATCTGCAATCCCCGTAATGGTACCTCCGGTCCCCACCCCGGCAACAAGGATATCAACCTGACCTTCCGTATCGCGCCAGATCTCTTCAGCAGTAGTTTTCCGGTGAATTGCCGGATTGGCCGGATTATTAAACTGCTGGGGAATGAAAAAGTACTTTGGGTTCTCAGCTGCCATCTTCTCTGCCCGGGTGACGGCCCCTTTCATTCCTTCTGCACCTGGCGTAAGGATCAGGTCGGCCCCGAATGCTTTTGCGAGTTTCCGCCGTTCGACACTCATAGTCTCCGGCATCACAACCGTGAACTTATACCCTCGTGCAGCACTCACAAATGCAAGGGCTACGCCGGTATTACCGCTTGTTGCTTCGAGTATGACCGTATCGTCGTTGATTAATCCACGCTTTTCTGCCTCATCGATCATCGCAACGCCGATCCGGTCCTTCACGCTGCTCATCGGGTTGAATGACTCAACTTTGGCAAGCACTGTTGCGTTCAGTCCCTTTGTAATCCGGTTAAGGCGGACAAGCGGGGTATTGCCGATGGTTTTTGTGATGTCATCATAAATTCCTTTCATAGAATCTCCCAAGATAGTACCTGCGGTGCGGTTGTAGTGGAGTAATAACCGCTTTCGCATACACCAAATTCACAATTGTTAATTGTGTGACACAGATATATATCTTGGTTTTATGATAACCCTGCCTCCGAATCTGCATGAATGTTTTGGTAAAAAGAGTGTTGCTATGTACATGAATTGCGGCAAAATCTGACGCAAAATCAGGGTATATTACGTATTGTTTCCCATAGTGTGTGTTCACTTACGTGAATAAAGGAAGGAATCATGAATACACACCACGCAATTATCGCTGTTAAGGAGATCCCGTCCGGTTCAATGTCGGATAGATCACCCCGTGTGTATAGCTTGAAACAACGGGAAACAAGCGCACGGAAGTTCAGCGGTGTCAGAAGCTCCGGGCAGTATTGTCGATCGGAAAATCTTCGTCATGTCAATGATACCATTTACGGCAGGGAGATGAAAGGGCATATTTCCCTGACGGGTATGGATGACTGACGTTAAACCATAACCTCACGTCCTAAAAACAACGTAATACGATCCGTACCAGGGATTCGTCATCATCATTCCGGAATGGTGCACCGGAGGATGCAGGTACAATTTATCGCCTCATGCAGTATCATGTCACCAGCCGTGATACTCCGGAGGGACAAACTGATAAAACCCACCCGGGGCAAATACCTGACATCTCATTTTTTGCAGCCATCATTACCGAGCTTTTTGATAACCATAATTTCCCTCAATAAAAATATATCAGGAAATATTTGCCGATAAATCACTCAATAAATACAGCCCCACCAAACGTGGTGGTATGTACCCCGGGGCTGTTGTTTCCGGAACGTCTCACACACAAATGGCATAAGCGAGGACCATCACGTTATCCGCACGCGAGCTCGAACGATATAAGCGACAGATCCTCTCCTTTGGGGAAGACGGGCAGGAAAAGCTCAAGAAAGCACATATTTTCATCGCAGGTGCCGGAGGGCTTGGCTCACCGGTGTCCATCTACCTCGCGGTTGCCGGCGTGGGGACGATCACTCTTGCAGATAAAGACGTCGTTGAACTTACCAATCTCAACCGCCAAATTCTTCACTATGATCGGGATGTCGGCAGAAAGAAGACTGCATCCGCTGAAGAAAAGTTGACTGCGTTCAATCCGGATTTCACCGTAAAGACGATCGATATCACTATCGATGAATCAAACGCCGCAGATCTTGTGGGAAAAGCCGATGGGATTGTCGATGCGATGGATAATTTTCCCACCCGGTACCTGCTCAATGATGTTGCAATCGGGAAAAAGATCCCGTTATTCCATGGAGCAATACGGGGATTTTATGGGCAGGCAACAACCATAATCCCCGGAAAGACCGCATGTCTTCGATGTATTTTCCCAAGAGCCCCACCCAGTGAAGTATTCCCGGTGGTTGGTGTGACACCGGGATTAATTGGTATGGTCCAAGCGACCGAAGTTCTGAAATATCTCCTTGGCAGCGGTGAGCTGCTGGCAAACCGGCTATTTGTCTGGGACGGGATGCAGTCGCACGCAGAAGAGATTAGCGTAGAAAGAAATCCTGTCTGCCCGTCATGCAACACGAAAAAGACACCAGCGAGGACGAAAAGATGACTGTTAAAATCCGTTTTTTTGCACGGTTCCGGGAACTTCTCGGCACTGATATCAGAACCGAAGCAGCAGCCGGGACGAGTTTCACGTCCCTGATAACGACAATCGCGAGGAAAAATCCCGAAGGGTACGCTGCTATCTTTGATGAGAGGGGTAATTTCCGTGAGTTTGTGATCCTTATGAAGAACGGTAAACGGATCGAGAATGCGGATGCAGCAAAGACCCTTGTTGCCGATAGCGATGAGATAGCCGTATTCCCGCCGGTTGCGGGTGGCTGACTATATCCGGCATACTCATGAAAGCGGAAAATCTTGCCGGAAAATGTATCTATAAATAGCACCCGCGACAACAATGGTATGGTGAAGTCACAATTGTGAACACCCGTGCCAATGTGGCGGAGTGGCTACGCGGCTGACTGCAGATCAGCTACAACCCGGTTCGAATCCGGGCATTGGCTTTTTTCCGGCATATGCTCACCAGAACAGCGATTTTTTCAGGAATACGGGAGATTCTATGCACCAGGGTCTCACTGCTGAAACAAAAGCACTGTTAATCAGTATCGGCAGCGGGGATGTTGACTCCTCGCTTTTGCCCGATGAACTCAAGACCATCGCAACCGCAGGGCCGGGTGCCGGAGGAACCTCGTTTTTCATCAGTGACGGTCTGCACCGCGTTCGTCTCACGCTCAACACAGAGTCCTCCCTGAAGATTATTCCCTGGCGGGACGGGGTTGCTGTCCGGAAAGAAGGACGGATTATTGCCTATGGCAAATTCGAGCTGCCCTTGTGTCATTGTCCTGAACAGGCCTATATCACGGTGAGCGAGCGGTGTATCTTTGACTGCAAATTCTGCCCGGTACCACTTCTGAACGGACGGGTGAAGACGATCGATGAGATCATTACAATGGTTGAGTGTGCATCAAAAAACGGAGATCTTGAGGCGATTTCCCTGACAAGCGGTGTTGCCGAATCCCCGGAAAAAAAGGTGGAGTACATGGTCAGGGTTGTCCGGGCACTTGCGCAGCACTACAATCTTCCCATTGGTGTTTCAGTGTACCCTACAGATACTTCATCAGAAAAATTGTATGCAGCAGGTGCGTGCGAGATCAAGTACAATGTTGAGACAATGGATCCTGCAATCTTTGAACGGGTCTGTCCGGACCTCTCACTCGATTATATTGTGTCTGCACTGGAAAAGGCTGTGCCTGTTTTCGGGAAAAACCATGTCTCTTCCAATTTCATCCTAGCCTAGGTCTTGGGGAAAACGATTCGTGCGTAGAACAGGGTGTTGAAACCCTCGCTGCGATGGAAGTCATCCCTAATCTTAGACCGATCTCGGCACATCCCCTGCGTAAGGGGGAAATTCTGGTAGATCGCCCGGACTCGTACCGCCTTATGAAACTCACCCGGATCAACAAAGCTGCTATCCAACGTCACGGGCTTGATGTACGCAAGGCCCGGACCATGTGTCTGCCATGTACTGGGTGTGTCTTGTCCCTCAGCGCGATCTCTGATTGATCCTTTGATGACCCAATCTGTTTTTTTTTAGAGGGAGAGCATACGGTCGATCGCCACCCGTGCCTTTATGGCAACATCGGCAGGCACTGTAATGCGGGGTTTAAGATGCAGAAGAGCGGCATGCACTTTTGAGAGGTCTGTCTTTTTCATGTTCCTGCATACAGCGCGGTCCGATAGGGGATGGCACTGTTTATCCGGGCATTCTTTTTTGATCCGGTGTAAGATCCCGACTTCGATACCAATGATGAACTCGTAGTTTTTGGAGGGACAGATGTGTCTGATGATTCCCGATGTACTTGCAATATGGTCCGCAAGGTCAATCACCTCCGGTCTACATTCTGGGTGAACGATTACTGTTGCTTCCGGATAACTCTGTTTTGCCTTCCGAACCTGTTCCGGTGTAAACTGATCATGGACGATGCAGTAACCCTCCCGGGGAAGAATTTCCTTATCAGTGAATCGCGCAACGTACCGGGCAAGATTCTGGTCGGGTACGAAGATTATTTGCTCCCGATCCAACGAGTTCACCACATTCACGGCATTCGATGAAGTACAACAGATATCGCAGTTTGCTTTAACCTCCGCTGTTGTGTTGATATAGCATACGACCGCAGCATCAGGATACCGGGATTTTACATAGTTCAGTTCTTCTGGAGCGATCATTGCCGCCATAGGACAGCAGGCATCCGCTGCCGGAAGAAGAGCTTTCTTATGGGGAGAGAGGATCGCTGCAGTCTCTGCCATGAAGTCAACGCCACAAAAAACGATAACTTCATTCTCAACAAATGCTGCTGCACGGGAGAGCTCCAGGGAATCGCCGACAATATCTGCAATGTCCTGCACCTCATATGGCTGGTAATTATGCGAGAGGATAACTGCATTCCTTTCACGTTCATCTGTTAAATCTTTTCTATAAGCAATGTATTCTCTTGCATGATGGTATCCCCTTTGATTGTTACTCTCTAATATCACAAACGAAAACTATCGCAAAAATGAACTTATCCTACTCTCTCTCAAGATATATTCATTCACAATTGTTATTTATTCTGGCTAGGTCCTCAATCGTGAACATGCAATAATGCCGGTGAAGATCCAGGATGAGATGGAATGCCGTCATATTTCTTATGATAAAACTATGTTCAGGAAAAAACCGCCGATTCCCAAACCTATAAATATTCACAATTGTTATCTAGTATAGTCAGGTTCACAATCGTGAATTCTGGTAATGTGCCAAGGTGGCGGAGTGGCTACGCGGTTGACTGCAGATCAACTACAATCCGGTTCGATTCCGGGCCTTGGCTTGGAGGAATCATGAGTATCAGAATCCAGAAAACATTCGAAGCGCTCTTCGCACTCGAAGAAGTCCGGGGACTTTTCCGCAAGTCTCTTCCAACCGGATTTGATGCCGAAGAGGAAGCTGTATTCAACCATCGGATTGCCGATCTCAAGGCAATCATTGCTGATCTTGAAGCAGGAACCGGCATACCAAAAGTGACAAAGATAGCCGGGACTCTCGACATCCGGTCACGGGAGGAACAATACATCAACATCCATCCCATTCAGGCTGCCGGGAGGTTAACGACGGAGGCACGCAAAGCGATCCTCTCCTACGGTGATGGGTATTCCACATGTGACGCCTGCCGAAAACCGTTCCGGCTTGACAAGATCTCAAAGCCGGGCATTGCGGAATTCCACGCAGAACTGGCACAATGGCTCAATATGGAGCAGGCCCGGGTTGTGCCGGGCGCCCGGCGGGGATTCCAGGCGGTCGCCGGTACTCTGGTCGGAAAAGATGACAGTGTCATTGTATCGGCTCTCGCCCACTACACCGAGTTCCTTGCTGTGGAAAATGCCGGGGGGGTTGTCAAGGAAGTGCCGCTCAATGCGAAGAATATTGTCACCGCTGATGCGACAGCACAAAAAATCGAAGATGTCAGGGCAGAGACCGGAAAACTCCCGGCGCTTGTCATGATCGACCATTTCGATTACCAGTTTGCCAACGAGCACGAGATCGCCGGAATCGGAAAGGTCGCACACCAATATGACATTCCCTTCCTCTATAACGGGGCATATACGGTCGGCGTGATGCCGGTTGACGGAAAGAAGATCGGAGCAGACTTTGTCGTCGGCTCCGGACACAAGAGTATGGCATCGGTCGCCCCGTCCGGAGTACTTGCAATGACCAATGAATGGGCGCCAAAAGCTCTCCGCACCACCGCGATGGTCGGTGACCTGACCAAACGAAAGTTCGGTATCAAGGAAGTGGAGATGCTCGGATGCACGCTGATGGGGGGAACCCTCCTCTCCATGATGGCGTCGTTCCCAACAGTAAAGGAACGGGTGCTTCACTGGGATGATCAGGTCAAACGGTCCAACTACTTCATTGACCGGCTCCTGAAGATCTCCGGCAGCAGGGTGCTCTCAGAATATCCCCGTAAACACACCCTCACCAAAATCGATACCACCGGCAGCTTCGACATCGTGGCAAAGACGCACAAGCGCAAAGGGTTTTACTTCAGCGATGAGCTCTCGTCCCGTGGAATTGTCGGAGAGTTTGCCGGTGCAACCCGGACCTGGAAACTGAACACCTACGGCCTTAACGAAAAGCAGATCCGCTACCTTGCCGATGTATTTACCGAAATTGCGGAAAAATATGAAATACCCGTTATACCATGAGGACCCCGACATGTCAGAAAAGAAATTTCATCTAGGAACAACTGCCCTTCATGCGGGGCAGGTGCCTGACCCGACGACCGGGTCCCGGGCAGTACCGATCTACCAGACAAGCTCGTATGTGTTCAAAAACACGGAGCACGCAGCTAACCTCTTCGGCCTTCGCGAGCTGGGAAACATCTACACCCGTCTCATGAATCCGACGACGGATGTGTTCGAGAAACGGATCGCTGCTATTGAAGGGGGAACAGGGGCCATTGCAACCGCATCGGGCGCCGCCGCCATTACGTACGCGATCCTGAACATTACCCGTCCCGGTGATGAGATCGTCTCTGCCGACAACCTGTATGGCGGGACGTATGAGTTCTTCAACTACACGTTGCCGAAGTTTGGCCGCAAGGTCATCTTCGTTGACTCGACAAAATCAGAGGAATTCAGAAAGGCCATCACCAAAAAGACCCGCGCAATGTATGCAGAGACAATCGGGAACCCGAAACTGGACATCCCGGATTTTGAGACCCTTGCTAAGATCGCCCACGATGCCGCGATACCCCTTGTTGTGGATAATACAACGGGTGTCGGACTTGTCCGCCCGATCCAGTATGGTGCTGATATCGTCGTTCACTCAGCGACCAAATATATCGGTGGGCACGGGAACTCGATTGGCGGCGTCATTGTCGACTCCGGAAAGTTTGCCTGGGATAACGGCAAGTTTCCCGAGTTCACCGAGCCCGACCCGAGCTATCATGGCCTTAAGTACTGGGAGACCTTCGGGAACTTCCCCGGCTTCGGGAATGTTGCCTTTGTCTTCAAGATCCGGCTGTCACTCATGAGAGACACGGGAGCGGTCCTCAGCCCGTTCAATGCATGGCTGTTCCTGCTGGGTCTCGAGACGCTCCACCTCCGGGTACCCCGGCATTCACAGAATGCCCTTGCAGTTGCAGAATTCTTAAAGAAGCATCCAAAAGTGGCGTGGGTGAACTATACCGGACTCCCAGAACACCAGAGTCACACACTGGCAAAGAAATATCTGACAGGTGGCTTTGGCCCCATTGTGGGGTTCGGTGTTAAAGGTGGCGAGAAGGCCAGTCTGAAGTTTATTGACAGTCTCAAGCTCTTCTCCAACCTCGCCAACATAGGGGACTCCAAGAGCCTGGTCATTCACCCGGCATCCACAACCCACCAGCAGCTCACCGTTGAAGAACAGAAAAAGACCGGTGTTACTCCCGATGCAATCCGGCTCTCGGTAGGGACGGAGGATATCGAAGACATCATTGCAGACCTTGAGCAGGCACTCAGGGCGGTCTGAAATGTCCCCATCTCTTTTCGGGGATGAGGAAAAGAGCAGGAATATTCACGATATCATTGCTGAACTCAGCAGGATACAAGAAGGCGCTTGTCGATGATTAAAGGTTCAGTCGGTACAGTAACAACGCAGTATTACAACCATCAATCCCCTCTTGTACTTGAAAGCGGGGAAACACTCCCTTCTTTAACGATTGCCTATGAGAAGTACGGTTCCCTGAACCGCGATGCCAGCAATGCTATTCTTCTTTGCCATGCCCTCTCCGGCGATGCCCATGTTGCCGGGCATCATGAGGGCGAGAAGAGAACAGGCTGGTGGGACGCAGTGGTCGGCCCGGGCAAGGCGTTCGACACTGAACGGTATTTTGTCATCTGTTCAAATATCATCGGAGGGTGCAAAGGTTCAACCGGACCCTCGTCAGAAAATCCAGCCACCGGAAAACCCTACGGTCCCGCATTTCCCGTCATCACGATCAGGGATATGATCAATGCACAAAAACTCCTGATCGACCACCTCGGGATCAGCCGACTGTATGCAGTGGCCGGTGGATCGATGGGAGGTATGCAGGTGCTCCAATGGACGGTCAGCTACCCGGATTTCGTGAAAAAGGCTGTCGTGATCGCAACATCCGCCTATTCGACCCCCCAGCAGATCGCCTTCAACGAGGTCGGGCGGCAGGCAATCGTGTCAGATCCGGAGTGGAACGGCGGCAAGTACTACGACCGCACGTCCAGTGGACCGGTCCGGGGGTTATCTCTCGCGCGGATGGTCGGGCATATCACGTACCTCTCCAACGAATCGATGCATGAGAAGTTTGGCAGGGCATTGCAGGGAAAGGAGCAGATCAGCTTTGATTTCTCCACCGATTTTGCCGTTGAGAGTTACCTCCACCACCAGGGCGACACCTTCACAAAAAGGTTTGACGCCAATTCGTACCTGTACATCACGAAGGCTATCGATTACTTTGACCTGATAAAAGACGGGTCGCTGACGGAAGGTCTGAAGCCGGCGACTGCGGCATTCCTGGTAATCTCCGTTTCATCGGACTGGCTATACCCACCCTACCAGTCGCAGGAGATCGTCTCGGCACTCACCGCAAACGACCGTGAAGTCCACTACTGTGAGATCCGCTCCAATTACGGACATGATGCGTTCCTGCTCGAATCGGGGCAGATGAATTATCTTGTAGGAAAGTTCCTCTCGCATACTGTTGTCGGGGATGTCATGATTCGCGACGTCCCGACCATCGAGGAAGGATCTACAACTGCTGTGACTGCACGGCGACTGATCAACCTGGAGGTCAATCACCTGCCTGTTTTATCAGCAAACGGGCAGCTCGCCGGTATCGTCACTTCGTGGGATATCGCAAAAGCGGTTGCAAAAAATTTCCTCTGGCTTGACGAGATCATGTCGAAAAATGTCATCACGACGACCCCCGATGAACCCATCGAGTCAGTTGCAAAGAAAATGGAAGAGCACTCCATTTCGGCCCTACCGGTGATTGATGAGAACCAGCATGTCATCGGCCTTATCACGAGCGATGCAATAAGTATGCTGATCGGGAGAGTAACGTCATGAGGATCCTTTCCATCCACGCCAGCCGCATGTGGTACCACGCGACGCAGAAGACGAAAATGGCTGAGCCGGCCCCCAGTACAGAGGATACTATGACCGAATGTGTCGTACTCTTCTGCTGTGTTGAGAAGATGGATGAGAAGAATCCGGATAACGTGATCCGCAGCGCAACACAGAATGTGGTGGAGCGGCTGGAAAAACTCAACGTCAGGAAAGTGCTGATTTACCCCTATGCCCACCTGACAAGCTCACTCGGCTCGCCCCAGGTCGCGCTGTCCATTCTCAGAGGCATTGAAGCCGCACTCATCGGGGAACAGATTGAAGTGAAACGGGCGCCGTTCGGCTGGTATAAGGAGTTTGAAATCCGGGGCAAGGGGCACCCGCTGGCAGATCTCTCCATGACCATCTGCCCGTACGAGGGTACCGAATGCGACTTTACCTGCCCGTACTGCCATCACCCGTTCAAGGAAGCTGATGCTGTACATGTCTGTCAGCAGTCAGCCGAATGCACAGCAGCCTGTTCCGTTAAACAGGTTACAATTGGAGATAAGAGATGACCGATACATCCCAGCCACCAACAAATGCACTCATCGTCCTCGGTTGCCCGGAAGCACCGGCACAACAGGCGCTTGCATTTCATGTAGCGTACAACCTGAAAAAAAGAGGGACAGATGTGCTCATCGCCGGCAACCCCTCCGTTCTCAACCTCCTGAAAGTTTCAGATCCGGAGAAACATTACGTCACGGCAACGATGGTCCTTGAGAAGTGCATCGCCGAAGTGGTCGAGAAAAAAAGAGACTGCGACCTCTGCGTGGTGTTTGCTCACAATGATGCAGCGATTGCCTATGCGGCAACGATGCGTTACCTGTTACCGGAACGGAGGCTGGTGGTAATTATCTTCGGGAAAGATCCCGGCCCGCTTGCCGATGAGGTCAACTTCCCGTGCGAGAAAATTGTCGACAAAGCTGTGCATAACCCGATGCAACTAAGAGCAAAGATAAACGAGGTGTTCGGATGGGCTGTATCGAGAACCTGAAGTACGAGATGATCCTCCCGCTCGGTGCTTCCTTCAAAGAATGCCGGGAATATGCAGAAAAGAATTTCAAAGAGGTCTGGTATGTTGATCCCGGCTACAAGCTCTTTGACGAGTATATCATCGGTCTTCCGCCCATCGCACTGGGTATTGAGGACGGTAAAAAAATCATCTTTCCCTACACAAAACCCTGTCATGGGACCTATCTGCTTGCTGTTGAAGATGCCGACGAGGTTGAACGCGTGCGTAAGACGGCGAGAAAGAAAAAATAATCATTCTGGTGAAAAAGATTTATGAAAAAACAATGGCTCGTCCGATACTCTGAAATTTTTTTAAAGTCCGATCCGGTCCGCCGGCAGTGGGAGAATGTCCTCATCGCAAATATCCGTGAGGTGATGCCGGATGTTCATGTCCGGAACGAACGGGGCAGGATCTGGCTGGACGGCGATGTAAAACCCGACCGGCTAAAAAACATTTTTGGCATTGTGTCATTTTCTGAAGTGGAGCATATCAGGATTGACGAACTTGAACAGTTTCTGCCAGATTACTGTCGGCGGCACGGCGTTGAAAAGGCAAAGACGTTTGCCATTAAGATAAAAAGGGTGGGTACCCACACCTTCTCCTCAAACGATAAGGCAATCGAATTCGGCAACCTGCTCAGGGATGAATTCCCCCATTTAAAAGTGAACCTTGCCCATCCTGATAAGGAGATCCATATCGAGATCCGGGCGAATGAGGCCTATCTCTTTGACACGGTGATAAAAGCGGTCGGGGGGCTGCCGCTTGGGGTTGAGGGGACACTTGTCGCCCTTGTTTCCGGAGGTATCGACTCTCCGGTTGCCGCGTGGATGATGATGAAGCGGGGCTGCCGGATCATCCCGTTGTTTGTTGCGCTCGATACATTCCTGGATGAGACCACAATCGCACGGGCAAAGCGTGTCGTAGAAAAACTGGCACAGTACCAGCCGGGTATAGAATTGACAGTGGTTACAGACTCCTATCTTGCTGCAGCAAAAGAGGAACTGACCCGCCGGCATCTTGAAAAGTACACCTGCATCTTCTGTAAGCGCCGGATGTACCGGGTTGCAACCGCATATGCAGATAAAGTCGGCGCGAAAGGGATCGTAACCGGTGAATCCCTAGGGCAGGTCGCAAGCCAGACACTCGATAATCTCGTTGTGCTTACCGATGCAGCAATGATCCCGATTTACCGTCCCCTTATCGGGTTTGACAAGGAAGAGACCATCATAATTGCCCGCGAGATCGGAACCTTTGAGCAATCAACCTCGCATGCATCCGGGTGTAAGGCGGTTCCGAAAGGACCGTCAACCAAAGCAAAACTGGATACCATCCGGGAGATCGAGAACAAGCTAGAAGCGACTGATATACCGCTACCGGTTTAATCCGCTTTCTATCTTGTACTTTGCTAATAAAATCCATGAATAATCGATAAACAGAGTATATTACAATGGATAATATTCTCATAGTTTTTAGAGGGAAACTCTCATATTCGCATTTTTTTGGCGTTCTCCAATATCCGCATAATTCCTTTTGGAATATTGCCTCGTAATATCAATTTACCTGCGTGACAATACTGCAAGCCGATTGCAGTCCATTTTGTGTTTAAAGGAGACAATGCGATGCTGAAAGAGCTGGGACTGAGAGAGAAACGAGAGGGAGGATGAAAAACAAAAAATACGATGGAAAAATATATGCCCACAAAAAATAAGTGAGACCTAATGTCCAAATTTTGTCCCAGTTGTGGAGGCGAAATATCCGATAAGGTGAAATTTTGCCCTAGTTGTGGAGCGGATAGTGATTCTTTTTCTGTAAAAAAGAATGAGAAATCAATTGCGGAAGAAACTAAAAAAGACATTGAAGATACAAAAATCGGGAATAAAAAAATTGAAAAGAAATATAGTATATCTCGAATAGTTATGTATGGAATCATTGGCGTTTTAATTATTCTTCTTTTATTGGTGGCGCTATCTATTATTTTCTCCACTTATTTCAATGGTATGAATGAAAATATACAGAGATCACCCAATATTACTTCTGCACCATCAATTGTCACAACTGCACAAATGGTTGTTACCCCAACGCAAACAGAAGTTACGCCAACGGAGATAACAACTACAACAGGATGTTCTGACGGATATATTTTAGGAAATGATAATATATGCCACCAGGCTTGTGGGAATACCTATTGCACGGGAAATTCGGTTTGTTTCAATGGCCAGTGTAAAGGATGCGATACCGGGTATATTCTTGGAAATGATAATATATGCCACCAGGCTTGTGGGGATACCTATTGCACGGGAAATACCGTTTGTCTAGATGGAAAGTGCCTTTAACCAATTTTTCGTTAATAGTATATTAAAAATGACGGGTGGCATTTTGCGAGATACCCATAACCCACATTCACAATGCGTGAGTCCAGATTCGAAAATGGATAATGGAACTATTGGTTAAAATTTGTGATTTTTTTGATGTGATAAATTTTTTGCGAAAGCCGCTCTCGGAATCCTCAACGATTGTTTTTATAAATAAAGGGATATACCCTACGCCCCGTCAATGAAGATCTCTTTAGCCGTTGCAGAAGAAACCACTAAACATTATATCCTCCTTGATGAAGTCCACGACAACACACCAGAATCTTAATTGTAAATAATACACTGTTGACTGTAATTTAATTAAATAAAAAAAATAATCTTTTAGGACATAAATGATATAAAAACTTAAGGTAAAAAAACTCAAAATTCACGTCTATGATGTTATCATCATTTAGATATTCGTCTTCATATTAAACTTTAAGGGCACGAGCGGAAGGGCGCTGAAGCGCCCACAACGCTGCCCGTGCCTCTTTTTTTCACAAAGTAATGGCATGCCATGCAGTTCTATTAACCGTTTTTGAAAAATATAGGAATATGGGACATAAAATGAGAAAACCCTTCAAAATTAAATATCCCAATGACCACAGAGCCATGTATCGTTGCCATATCAAGATCACGCAGGATCACAAACAAAAATGGTTAACAATTCCCTGACAATATTGCGATAAGTGCGGATTGATCTTACCAGATTAATTACAATAGTATTGTTCGCATTGCTACAAAAAACCCTGAGACTTATTGTATTGCCGCATAGAAACACACATAACTAAGTGAGATCGGGCACCAGAACGCAAATGTGAGCTTTTTAAAAAGATCTGGATATGAAACTGAATACTATCGAAAATCAAACATCTCGTTTTGGAATGATGGGAGTATGCTTTTTCCAGAGATGAATGTCCCGGGCACGATCAAAGTAAAATTTTGATTCCTCGATTTGTCCCATCTCTTTATAGCAGATTCCAATCTGATTCCATGCATCAGCATTGTTGGGCATCTGATTAGTCACCATCTTGAATGTCTGAATTGCCGAATCCAGATATTTGTTACTCATGTTCTCTTTTCCGATCTTTTCGAGAGTCTCACCCAGATTGAAAAGGAGTTCCGGGTTATCCGGTGCAAGCTCAACTGCCCGCGATAATGATTTGAGCGCACTGTTATAATCCCCCATTTCCCGGTAACAGAGTCCGCGGGCATTCCACACACGGGGAAGTTTGTCGTCAATTTCCAGTGCCTTTTGGAAAGCAGCAAGTGCATCCGGGTATTTTTTTTCCTTCGTATATAGGTTAACCCCCTCTTTGTAGTATGAGGAGGCTGATGATTTGCTGAGAATCTTACCGAACAACCCGGCCGGTGTTGACTTTTGCTGGGATTTAGCCTCTGTCTTATGTTCAACGACATCCTTAGTTTCATCATGGGTTATGGCATCCTCGGATGTGGCGGTGACGTCACGTACAATTCCGACAGACGCAATAAAATTTCCCTGCATGTCAAATACTGGCATAGCTTTTGACCAGAGCGTCCATTCACTCCCATCCTTTTTTAACCCCTTGGTTACTGCGCTAATCGGGCCTTTTGCAACCCTGTTGATAATCATATACTTACGACGTTTAATCTCCTCATCCGGTTCAAATATGAGGTTCACAAGCATTTTTCTCTTAGTTCCAAAAAAGGGTATTGCGTAAAGATAATCGCTTTTTCCAAGTATATCACTTGCCGGAGTACCTGTTAGCTGTTCCATTGAAGTATTCCACGCTACAACCTTTCCTTCAAAATCGATAGCAAAACTCGGCTCTATGGAAAAATTGATCATATCGGATATGATTTTCCTTGTTGTTGTACCAAGTTTTTTTCCGATATATGTACTTTCTACGGCTGTTTTTACCATGTCGCACAGTTGATGAAACTGCTTCTGCGGGTCTCCGTCTTTTTGTACGAAAAAGGTTGCACCATAATTTAATGCGTCGATTGCCGTGCGTTCATGCCCGATACCGGTGAAGATGATCACGGGCGTTGTATCCCCGTCTGAGCGGAGAATTTTTAAGAGCGCGACGCCGTTGATCTCAGGCATATCATAATCCATAATAATAGCATCAAAGGATTTTTCAGACAGAATCTTAAGTGCCTCGGTTGCTGATTGTGCGGTGTGAACACTCATTTCACCGGATCGTTCAACGAACGGTTTCATTACTTCGAGCAATGCGGGTTCATCATCTATCACCAGAACGGAAAGCAAGAAAATTCCACCTTAATTATTAGTTCACCAATTACTGGTAGATATAATTTTAGAGTCTTTTACGCCCGGTTGCATTGAGATGCCCGGACTACAGCACTTTTTAGCACCAATTACTACAAAATAGCTGAGATCGGAGCTGGTATCTGCCAAGATATGGTTTCTACTTTTGTTCCAATGCGAGCTGGTTTCAATGCAAAAACAGATCCGTACAGATTACGTACAGTGGCTGATCTCACATGCTCGCACCCATTCAGATGGGCAATCAAAGTGTGGCAAAGAAACGTGACTTCCAGGAATCGCCCAAGTTTTTCGTAGCAGGATCACATCTCACCGTATGCCAAAGCGGTTCTGATGTATTTATGGTTGGTGGTGGATTTTTCGCTTCGCAAGAATTTGATTATCACCCGTAGACTCGTCAGAGCCTCTCAGCTTCTTTACGATCGGTAATGTCCCGGATTGATTCGATCGCACCAACTACATTCCCCCGATCGTCATAGAGTGGTGAGGCCTTCGCCCACAGAATGGATTTTTTCCCTTTCGGTTGTGGCAGAGTTGTTTTCGCTATAAGCACATTCGGTTTCTTGTGGATAATGCCTGAATAGTTTTTGGCTGTCTCTTCATCCGACTTAAAGATCAGGTCAATCAGGATTGGTCTTCTCTTCCCGTAGAATGGTATTGCGTACTCAAATTTATCCTTTCCTACCATGTCTTGGGCTTTTACTCCGGTCATTTCTTCAATTGCCTTATTCCACGCGATGACTTTGCCATTCGGGTCAATTGCTAGAGTTGCATCCGGAAGGTTATTGATGATATTGAAAAACCGGTGTTCAGACTGCTTCAGAGTTTCTTCCATTTTCTTGCGATCGGTTATGTCAATAACCTGCATCACAAATTCAACCATGGTACCCTGAGTATCCTTTATCGGCTCCCATGACTGTGACCCAAACCAGATTTCGCCGTCTTTTTTTACTCCTTTGAACTCGACATTGTGACCACTGATCTGGTTTTCCAGTGTATCCTTCAAAAGGGCTTTCATTCTTGGAGTATCATCCTCGTGCACCCACCAGACGATTTTGCCAAGAAGTTCTTCCCGGGTATATCCGGTGATATTCCTGCAATTCGCACTGACATAGAGATTTCTCCCCTTGGAATCACAGATTACAAGCATTCCCGGGGCAGTCTCAACGATGGTTCGGTACAGCTGTTCACTTTCCCTCAATTTCTGCTCTTTGTTGTCCAGTTCATTATAGTTATGTCGCAGTTGCTGTTCGGTTGCGGCGATTTGTTCATATGCAGCATGGAGTTCAACATTTTTTACGCGCAGTTCTTCTTCAGAATGTTTCCTTTCAGTGATATCGCGACCTACTGACTGAAATTCGATAAGCGTGCCGATATCATTAAAAATCGCACGATCACTCCACTGTTGCCAGCGGATCTCGCCATCCGGCATGACAATACGGTGTTCGATAACAGCAATCGGGTGTTCCTTTGTCAGCGAGAGAAAATGTTCTTCGACACGGCTCTGATCCTCTTTTGGGATATCTGGCTTGAATTTTTTCCCAAGAATCTCTTCTCTTTTTTTATTGAAATAACGGCAATATGCTTCATTGACAAAGACATGGGTACCGTCGGGAAGGAACCGGGAGATGAATTCTGTCTGGTCTTCAACAACATTGCGGTAGCGTATTTCACTTTCCTGCAATTCTTTCTCTGCCTTCCTGCGGCGGACCGCAGAAGTGATTTTATGCCCAAGTTCAAAAAACTGCGGTGTTGGTTCCCCACCTTTCTGGAGGTAAGAATCAGCGCCGTTATTAAATGCTTCAATTACCACCTCTTCCCTTCCTTTACCGGTGAAGATGATGAAGGGAAGTTCAGGAAATTCAGTACGGACCGCTTTTAAGAAAGCAATACCATCCATACCGGGCATCTGGTAATCGGAGACAATCGCATCATACGACGTTGATTTTAGTATTTGAAGTGCTTCAGGGGCCGATGTCACGGTGTCAACATGGAACCGGCAGGATTTTTCCAAAAAAAGTTTGCCGAGTTCAAGAAGGTCGGGTTCGTCATCGACATAGAGAATATGATACATTCAGATCACTCACTGATTGCTTGGTATGGATCAACGGTTATTTTATAGATTGCTCTCGGTTTTTTCAGAGATGTTATTATAAAAATAAAGAAATTTGGGAGGTGAACTGGAAAACAGTTTTATTAACGGCTGATATTGTAGGTGATCCCATAATTTTCTGAAGAGTATGACGAAGGCGGTATGAAATTGAAAAGATACTAAATGCTGCCCGAATGGTCACGATGCCGTGAAGCGCTGCCACATCAAGCAGACAAAAGACAAGGCGCAATTGTGGCAAGCAATCTCCTGGCAATATTGCCCGGGTTGCGGATTGATGTTGCCGGATTCGTAAGAAACTCTTATTGTAGCTTGTGTTCATCCGTTGTGTATGTCATTTAAAATGTTGGAGTGGGAATATGCTTAAGTTTACTGATGAGAGAGCAAAGGAACCGCTATAACTCGTCAGAACCCAGTGAATTGTATTTTTTTCGATAAAAATCATTTCAATATATTTATATATAGCAACTACATAATGTACATCATCCTAAGCTGGTCAAACTATCTGTCGGGATAGTCACAATGATAGCTTGTCAGGATTCACGGTTCTATTCTTAGGTCAGGAGCGATAAAGGCGATAGTGCCCGAAATCATGGATTGCAAGACGCAAGAAGGCAGTCCTTGGTATGGTTCATTATATGAAAAGGGGTTCTTACGAGTGAAACTAAAAAAAAGAGAATTATGGATAATGGAAAGGGAAAAGTGGTGTAATTATGGTGGATGTGAGTAATTTAACAACGGTCAAGGTAGCTGACCAGACTGCAAATCCGGCGCCGCTGGGCCTTCTGGCATTCGGCATGACCACGGTGCTTCTGAACCTGCACAATGCCGGGCTCTTCGCGATGGGTTCAGCAATCTTTGCGATGGGGATATTCTTCGGCGGGATTGCGCAGATTGTTGCAGGTATCATGGAATGGAAAAAGAACAACACGTTTGGCACTACCGCGTTCGTCTCGTATGGTTTTTTCTGGATCTCGCTCGTCGGCTTGATCCTTATGCCGGTGCTCGGCTGGAGTGGCCCGCTCCAGATGGAAGCACTCGTATCGTTCCTTACGATATGGGGGTTATTCTCGTTTGTGATGTTCATCATCACATTAAGGTTGTCAAAAGCGCTCCAGGTGGTCTTCGGATTTCTGACGCTATTATTCCTGCTCCTGATCGCGGGGAACGCGACTGGCAGCGTTGTCATCCTTGAGATCGCCGGTATCGTAGGCATTATCTGCGGACTCTCCGCGATGTATACGGGCCTTGGACAATTGATGAATGAAGTGTATAAGGAACCGATCATCAAACTTGGGTGATCCGGAATGACGGATTTGACGGCTTATGAATATTTCTTCAAAAAAGATCCGGTAGCGCATATAATTACCGATCACGAAGGTAAAATTCTTGAAGCCAATGAGGGATTCTGTACCATTGTCGGCACACCCATGGACCGCGTGCTGACACTTAAAATGTCTGACTTCAGATCACAGGGAATTCTCAAGTACCTTGAGGATAAAGGAGGCTCTTTTGCGGATTGCCTGGGGAAGAAACAGGTCACCATCGGCGAATCGACCTGGGAAGCACCCAATGGCGTCCACACTATGATACGCACCAATATTCCGTTACTGGATGAGAAAGGAAACCTCAGGTACGTGTATGTATCCTATGTGGAGATCACCAAAGTCGTCAAAACCCAGAAATTCATGGAGCGTGAAGTAAGGGAGCTTGCAAAGGTATATGCAGAGATTGCGAAGGGCGATCTGACACTAAGATACGAGATTACCAAGCCTGACGACGATACAAAAGAAGTGTATGAGCAGATCGTCAAGCTGCGGGATGCAGTACGGGGCGTTATCATCAATCTCCAGATCAGCATCAAGGATGTCAATAAACGGATGCTGGACCTGACCTCCACTTCGGGGAATGCAGCCCGCAGCATTGAGGATGCATCCAAGGGTGTCCAACAGATCGCTATAAATGCCGGAAAAGTGAGCGAGAACGCCGAGAAGGCATCACAGAACGTCGATCAGATCACCAAAGCCATGCAGGACATGAGTGCTGGAGTAGAAGAGATCACATCCAGCATGGAATCCGTGTCCAACCTTACAAAAGAGACCAATGATCTCTCCAAGAAGGGCGCGGAGCTTGCCGGAAAGGCGGGAGAAAGTATGGGAGAGATTTCCGTCTCGTCAGCAAACGTCTATGAAATTGTTGCCGATGTCGAAAAACAGATGGCGGAGATCTCAAAGATTGTTGTCCTTATCCGGGAGATCGCAAACCAGACCAACCTGCTGGCCCTCAATGCAGCCATTGAGGCGGCCCGCGCCGGTGATGCCGGCCGGGGATTTGCCGTCGTAGCAACCGAAGTGAAATCTCTTGCTGCCGAGTCGAGGAAATCTGCAGAACAGATCGAAGAAATGATTTCCCATCTCAAGAAAAGTGCCCAGAACGCATCCCAGGCCATGGGTAATGAGAAAAAGATCGTTGATCTTGGCGCAAAGATGGTGACCGAAACGCTGCAGTCGTTCAATAAAATTGCCACAGCGGTTGACAAAGTGGCAATAAGTATCTCTGAAGTCGCCGCAGCTACTGAAGAGCAGGCAGCAACAACCGAAGAGATTACCGCGAGCGTTACCGAAGTGACAGGTCTTGTCGAGCGGACGGCAAAAGAGGCCGGTGATGCCGCTGCGGCTACCGAAGAATCGTCTGCCGCCCTGGACGAGATCTCCCGCATGATGGAGACCGTGAACAAAGTCGCTGGTGAGGCAATGGAAGCGAACCGCAAGTTCAAAGTTGAATAAGGGATTTTTCTATGGCGGCAATTAGAGATGAACCTGTCGAAACGGGAAAGGATCCCCAACCGGTTAAGGAAAAACATGACACAATTCAGGTCGTTGAGTTTCTCCTTGGGAACGAGCAGTTTGCCATTGACCTGTTAGATGTGAAAGAGGTTGTGGATTACACAACCATCACAAAACTCCCGAATTACCCGGAGTATGTGAGGGGAATTATTGACCTTCGGGGAGAGATTACGACAATTATCGATCTCAAGCACCGACTCAAAATCAATGACCCTGGCGCAAGCGCCATAAAATCTTCCCGGATCGTTGTTCTCGATACCAAGATCACAAAATCCAAGATGGGGATTCTTGTCGATGATGTGACATCGGTCTCAACCTTTGAAGGAAACCAGGTTGACTACGTATCTGCATCGGCCAATAAAGAAGACACATCCATAACCGGCATTATCAAACGCAAGGTAATGGTAAAAGACAAAGAGAAGAATGAATTAATCATCTGGATCGATATCCGGCAACTGTTAGGTAATATCAAATCATCAGCCTGATTCGCATGTTACTATCGTCCGGATCCGGTTTCCGGGCCGGATTTTTCCGGAGTTTGAGGGATAGTAGACTGTCTAAAATTTTGGATTTTACAATATTCCTTTAATCACAATTAAAGGAAGCCCTCGCGGAAAATCCGCGCGGATTGATTTTCTTTTTAATTTCCTGACCAGACAAATTGTCACCCCACAGCCGGTTCCCACACAACCTTTAACTCCCCTCCTGCCGAACCAAACGAAACGTGGTGTTATTACATGCCATCAAAACTTATGGAGTACTTCAACAAATCACCGAGGATTGGAACACTTAGCACCGCTGACAAAGAGGGAAACGTCAATTCCGGCGTCTTCGGTTCACCCCGCATGACCGACGAGAGGACCGTGATTATGGGGCTTGGGAAGAACCGTACGCTAACCAATCTCCAGCAGAATCCGCACGCAATATTCCTTATCATGGAACCATCAAAAGACTTCATGGACTGGAAGGGGATCCGGGTCTATTTAAAGGCGCAGAGTATCGCGACAATCGGTCCGGTGCTCGATACTTACAAGGCCGAGATGGCAAAGGTTGCCGGGGAAGAAGCGGCAGAAATGATCTATGCCACAGTAAACTTCTCAGTCACTGAAGTTCGGCCACTTGTCGATATGGGCCAGGGTTGGGAGAAGTCAGTGTAGGTTTCCTCATCATCCCTTCACACCCGCTACTATCTCCTTTTGGCTTACGTCATGAAATTGCCATACGCTTTATATCACGGGGGTAGTTGTGGTCCTCGCTATGCATTTCTATAGGCCAATATCAAAGATGATGGGATAATCAAGGGGGCATCGAAAAAAGCCCCCAAATCATAAAGATATTTGATGATTTTTGGGATAAACGACAATTATTGATATTAACTGAAATAATCTGTACTTTTTCGTAATTCGGTAAGACATGCATCCATATGCCTTCGATTTATGGTTCAGATCCGTTGCTGAAAAGAATTATACCTATGGAAAAGGTCATAATTCCGATAGTAATATAAATCAACAAATCTGTGAACATGTCAGCCATATTGCATCTCATTTCCTGTTACGACATAAACGCGATAAATATATTGAATACATCTGACATTATGGCGAGGGATAACAATTGAAAATTAAATACCCCGAAATTGGCATTTGTGGGCTTTCTTGCAGACTTTGCTCTCATTACCATACTGAAGGTGCAAGCAAATGCCGTGGATGTAAAACCGAATCCAGAATCGGCGCTGGTTGCCCTTTTATCACTTGTGCCTTGAAGAAAAAAGGAATTGAATTTTGCTGGAATTGTGAAGAAAATGAAACGTGTGAAAAATGGACGAAACATAGAGAATCTGGGAAAAAAGCCGACTCATTCAAGTGTTATCAAAAACTTGAAGATGATATTGCATTTATCCAAAAGAATGGAGTAAATGAGTTTGAAAAGACGCAAAAAATTAGAGAACACTTGATAAAAGAGATATTGCGGGAATTTAATGAAGGGCGTTCAAAAAGTTACTATTGCATTGCAGCTACAATTATGGAAATTGGAGAATTAGAAGAAGCATTGACTAAATCTAATAAGAATTCTGATGGATTAGAAATTAAAGAGAAATCAAGAGTTCTTCATTCAATATTGGATGAAATTGCCAAGCAAAGGAACTATTATTTGAAGTTGAGAAAATGAAAAGAAATTTTGGCGAAGAATAAACTTTTATGGATGTTATTTTTGATTAACGCCAATATGGCACGTTTTGTATCGATTCGTGCCCAAATTTCAGCGGAAATAAATTAAAAATACGTTTATCCTCAATCCTCTCTATTGTGGGTATTATGAGACCAGAGGGTCTGAATGCAATCGGGCTTCAAACAAGAAGAGACCCACACAATAATACTCCAGTCAACGAGGAGCGAGTAAACATTTGTAAATCTTGGTTAGAGCCAGATTTCCAAAAATGTTATGGTTGGAGCTATGCAAGTCTCATTAGTGATATCATGGCAATTGAACACAGACCTTTGAGAGATCCCAATTTCCCATTTCCGATGAGTTTCCCGACAAGGATACTCCTATATATCGCAATAGACCTTACTATTATAAATTTGATAGTGTTTTATTGGCTTGAAAATTTATCATTAAGTCTTGTTATTCCTGTAATTATCATTGAAATAGTAGTGTTAGCAGTGTCCATGGCATTTTGGGTCTCTCCATATAAACTTAAATGGTAAATTGGTTTGGCACACTTAAAGAGACGAAATTGGGGGAGCATAGGTCTTCTACAGAGCCAGAAAATGGTGCTTTTATTGCATCAGCCATAGATTCAGGATTTCGATTTAAGCAGGACGGAGATTCTCCAAACGCGTTATTCGATTTGTCTGTAATCAAAAAATAATCAGATTTTACGGAATTAAAAAGGATTATTATCCAACGAAATCACTACAGCCACTATGTTATATCCAATTTTGTCATCGGAAAAAACAAAGGCGGTCCACTACCTCGTCGACCATATCCCCGATGAAACAATCCGAGAGATCAAAATGGTAAAGAATGGTGGATAGAACACCATCATGGATTCGGCATGGGAGTCCGGAATCGACTTGGTGAAGGCGGGTTTGCGTGGGGTCTTATAGAACTGGATGAATTACGGGTTGGACTTGTAGAAAGAGCAGTCAGGAAAAATAAAAAGGTGGAGTTGTCTGCAGGAAAAGAAAGGTTTATTGTCCCGTGTCCGATTTTATAGTAATGGACCGACTTGTTGTCTCACTGGATTTTCTTGAATTCCCACCCACCCATACATGCGATGGCGGAAATCTGTCTCCCCGCCTTACCCTTAAGGGGTTAAATGCATCATCAGTTGCTGTTATGATCTTCAACCCGTTCGAAAAATCCTGTTGTTCTTTTACCCCATGGATCGTCTGGAACATCCCTCCTGTGCAGCAGATCCCTCCCGGAATCCCGCCCGGAGGCAGGGTCACTTCACCCATCCCAGCTGTGCAGGGCATCACAGACTATGGGACCATCGGCTATACGGGTCCGTGTCCTCCGCATGGCCAGATGATACGGTATCTGTTTAGGGTGTATGGGCTTGATGCGATGCTTGATCTCACTGCCGGATCCAACAAACATGAGCTTATAACAGCGATGAAAGGTCATGTGATCCAGTTTGGCGACACGGCTGCAATATGTTCACGATGATCAGGTTTTACGTTTTATATAGTATACCAGGGGCTCTGTAGAAATCCTGAGTTCTCCAAAGAGAGCAACTGACCAAAAAAAAAGCTAAAGTACGGTGTATCCCTACCTTTTATTAGAGTATCTATTGTAATTTAAAGATAGCATGACGCAAAAGAAGCATAACTTACCAATGATGGTAGTCCTCCTTACCCTTGTGGAGGGACTGGCTATATACATCAATATGGTGGTACATCCTAACAGTCAGCCCGCCCTCACCATCGTTATCGTCATTCTTTTTGCCATCGTAAGCGGACTCGGGGTATGGTATGCAACCAGAGTTCGTGGCATGATATGGTCCTGACGAATGCAAGGATCAAATTAAAACGATTATATCCACAATTTTAAGTGTCCCTCACCACGAGGTTAGAAGACGCCGTACCTTAGATCTTTCTGTTACTATTTTTCTTCAGAGAACGTAGGGTTTCTACAGAGCCGCAAATATTTTTGTTCATAAAACTAATTTTTTTCGATTAATACTCTCTTATCCAGATAATAAAATGAATAAACATTTTCCCAAAATCGTGATTAGATTCAAAAGGAAGTATCATTATTCCAGTAACCCAAAGGTTATACGTTTTCCTGGTGCTGATTAAACGTCGGAAAACCCCAATTCTACCAATATATACCAGCAATATCTCCAGATAAAGTACCAATGATGACGCGATAATAACCATCCCGCCATCAATGGAGAATTCAAAATGATGAAGGAAAATAGTAAATTATTCCTGTCCATTTGTATCTTCGCCCTGATTTCTGCGGGTATAGCTGCAGTCAGTGCATGGAGTCAGGGGCAGTCATGGAATGACAATTCTGAACATATAGCAGCCATGCAGGCATATACAGCCTACTCTGGTGAACTCTTCAAGGCAAAGATGGATGGGGCTGTTCAGTACATTGACACCCTCAACAGTTCAGTGAGTACTGGCAGCCTGCAATCTGATGAACAACAATTCCTTGCAACGGTTGCCTCGGTTCAGTCAATGACCACCGATGATACCATAACTCAAGCCTGGGGCACCATGAAGACCCAGATTGAAAAATACCGCACGGATCTCAAAGCGGCACTTTCTGCAGACAAGGGCGATGAAACCGCCCTCCAGACATCGGTAAATAGCTCGGTGACTGCGGACCAGACAACCATCCAGAGTTTGTATAATGCCTACTGGACTGACCGGGAAAAATCACGGCTTGATGAATTCACTTACAATGACGGCCGCCGGACAGATATTCTCGCTAACTTAACCGCGAAGGGCGTGGATGTAACCTCTGCCCAGCAGATTGAGACACAGATTCAGGCCCTCCAGCCAAATCTTAAGGCGGGTCTCGATGCCAAAGACGATTCGCAGCTGAAAACGGTGAACGCCCAGATCGACGCGCTCTGCAAACAGCTCTCACAACAGATTATCAGCATTTCTTGGCAGACCCGGGAGACAAAACGGCTCGCACATTTCGATAACACGACGATACGAATGCAGGATCGTCTCACAAATCTCACGGCAAGGGGCTTGGACGTCACAAATGCGCAGGCTTTCCTCAACGAGATTATCACTCTTCGGCCACAGCTGCCGACTGCTCTGGAGAACCACGATGAATCTACCCTCAAGACGTTAAACTCCCAGATTGTTTCCCTTGACCAGCAATTTAATCAGGCTCTCCGCGCGATTGTCTCCGAAGCACGGGCGCAGACGAACCGGACACCGATGGGCCGCGAAATGAACCGGACCTCAGGGTATCGAGGAATGAGCCAGAGATCTAACAGCTCCCCGGTGTAAGGACAGGTGAATGAATAATGAATCGAAAGGCAATCGCAACGGGAATTATGGCACTGTGTCTGATAACGGTTATATTCATGGCCGGATGCACGTCACAGAGTCAAGGAAATGCATCTTTACAAACCCCTGCTCAGCAACCAGCAGTCACCATAATGCAGGCCGCAGGATCAACCGTCCCGCAGGGACCTTCTGCGGCAGAGGGATCATCGGCAGCTACGGATCAGGGACTGGTCTCGGATGATGTCGGGAACGCTGTTGCGCAGGCTCAAGCCTTCAATGCAACACAGGAAACAAACTCTACTCCGGACAGTGAAGACTTCGGGGATATCATGCCGTGATGGGCTGTCCGGAACCTTTAATTTTTTTCTATGTTACACTACTAAAGATAGACATCACAGAGCTTTGAATCATGAGTGATAAAGTGCTGCTATGGAGCATAGAGAATGTAGGAGTCCATATTCGCGTTCTGTTGGCAGATCTTCTACGCCCGCATACCAACATTATTGATGCAGAAGATCCATCTGGAAACTATCGGATATCCCTGACTATATAAGATAAGGACATAATTATGAAGAATACCCTCATATTTTTTGTATTATTGATCTCCCTCTGCACACCGGTGTTGGGTCTTACGTGCAGTAATATCAAGATTCAAGTGAGCGGTGCTTCTATGAATGACAAAATTACGTGTGATTCTATCAGTGACTTTGAGGTAAGCCCTGAACTGTCATTCTTAACGGTCATTCAATCAATAAATAATATTCATATCTCCGGTAATATTACCGGGCGTAATGTGACGGGATACATTCAGATCTATGGTCAATATTCCGCCAGTTCAGGACAGATTGATATCCGAGATGCCATCCGCGTCCCTGTGATAATAAATGCGGGGTCAACACCTACACCGATTCCTAATCCAACACCGACCCACACATTGACATCAACTACGCCGATCACGAAATCGACATATACACCGATAACCGCCGTGATCGTTATTTCCTCGATCGCTGGCGCAGTATTGCTCTGGAAGAGGAAATCATGACCGACAAAGAGATCCTTCGTGATCTGCTTTTGCATGAGACAGAAATCCGGTCGATGTATCTTAATGGTCTGAGTAGTGAAATATGGCAGGATGGGTGTCCTTACAGATAATATGACAATCAATGATTACCTAAAGCAAGATGTAGTACAATAGATGCGGAAGCTTATATTCGCGTTCCTTTGGCAGATTCGGAAGGCTCGTATATGTTTCTATGCGGCAATATCAGAAGTCTCAGGGTTTTTTGTTGCAATGCCAGCAACAGTATTGGAATCAATCTGGTAACATCATTGAACAGACCGGGCAGTATTGCCAGGGAATTGTTAACCATTTTTGTTTCGATCCCTGTGTGGTCTTGATACAGGCCCGGTGCACGGCTTCATGACCGTTCGGATATTGCTTCGATATAGTTTTGCATAATCACTATGGCTATTATATAGCTCCAATGAACGCACGTTCAAAAAAATAGATATCCCCTCATTTTTCTTAACATACAGTATATACAACTGTACCAAAGAGACATCCTTTCCAGCCCCAACTCAAAACGCAATGAAATGTTATCGGTTATTTCAAAGTTGGCGACAACATATACCTCTGAAAATCCCAAAATTCTGGATATCGGGAGTGGCTATGGTGATGTCACAGCCGATATTCTCACGTTAAAACCCAATTCTCATGCATTTTAATGGATTTTTCTGATGAAATGATTCGATTAAGTCATGACAGATTTGACAAAAATCCGAATGTCCATATTATCAAACACATTTTAAATGAAGACATTCTTGGTGCTATCTCTGAACGAAAATTTGATTTGGTTGTTTCCTGTTTCGCACTTCATCATATTGAGTTTGAAAAGAGGGTTGGACTTTATAGCAGTATCAGAGAGATCCTGAAAACGGATGGTTTATTTGTTAATGGTGATTTATTCAAATGTGAATCCCCTGTTATTGACCAATGGGAATTTGATACCCGTATTGAATCGATCCTCTGTCGGATGCATAATCAGATGGGGATTGAAAAATCCTTTGATGAATTTAAAAAAAAACGAATCGAACACGAAAAAAGAATGGGTGATAAACCAGGGACAATCTGAGATATGCAAAATGATATACGACAGGCCGGATTCCGATATGTTGATTGTTCATGGAAATCCCGGAGTTGTGCAATTCTTGTTGCTGTAAAATAAAAAAGATAAAACGTGTAGTTCGAACCTTAGATTTTTGCTAATTTCACAGTCAACAGTGTGTTATTTAAAAAAAAGGACAGGAAAAATTACTTTTTGTCCCTGCCGCCTTTGGCATGAGACGGGCCATGAGCCGGGCCCTTCTTCTCTTCGGCCTTGGCGGGTTCTGCACCCTTGGCCGGGGCAACTGCTGGTCCCTTGACCGGTGCAACTGCCGGTCCCTTGCCTGCTCCCTTGCCTCCCTTTACCGGTGCCTCGGCAGGTTCTGCTGCGGCCTCCTCGACCTTGGGAGCTTCAACTACTCTCTCGCCGACAAGCTTGGGTGCTGCAACGATCCTGCCGCTGACCTTGATCACGCTTACCCTGAGATGGGAAGGAGTGGGGAGCTTGTGACCGCCATGATTCAGTGCATCCTTAATCTTCTCGAGATACTGCGGCGTGGAGTAGACGGTCAGGATTTTCTGGTTTGCATCTACGCGTGCTGCGGTACCGACAGCTTTCCCGAATGCAAGACGCATGCCTTCAGAAACACGGTCAGCACCGGCGCCGGTTGCCTGCTTGTTCTCACGCAGGACGTGGTGCGGGAAAATACGTACCTTAAAACGAAAATTTGACCTGCCCACGTCCTTCATCAACCGGCGGTTGACCGTAATACGTGCAGCCTCGAGCGCGCTGTGTCGTATCTGGCACGCCTCCTCGACAATCAGGTCAACTTCAGTCGGGAATTCCTGGGAGAGGTTTCCCATCTCGAACTGCACAATCTTGCTCCCCGGAACACCACCCATATATTCACGTCGCGTATAGGCTTTCTTTGAAATGTTCCTGTACATTTTTGCCGGTTTTCTAACCATCGCGTCCTACTCCTGTGAAATATTGCTGAAAGCGGGCATAACTATCCAGAAATGATCAGGTAAGCATGCCGGTACGCTTAACAAACTGCTTTTATAAAATGGAGATGTGGCATATTAAACCTTACGGGAGAGAACATTTTGGCTGGTTGATAAGATCAAGGACATGGCGCCGCACTTTGGCAAACTCTATGCTTGTGCGGTCCCGGGGGCGGGGACTATCTTCCGAGATAACCTCACAGATTCTTCCGGGACGCGGGGTAAGGACAACAATCCGGTCTGCAAGATATACTGCTTCGTCCACGCTGTGAGTGACGAAGACGATGGTCTTTTTGGTTTTTTCCCAGATCTTAAGAAGTTCCTGCTGCAACAGGTTCCGCGTCTGGGCATCGAGCGCCCCGAACGGTTCATCCATGAGAAGGACCGATGGATCGACGGCAAGTGCACGGGCAACCGCCACTCTCTGGCGCATGCCACCGGAAAGCTCGTACGGATAACTGTTTTCAAACCCTTCGAGACCGACAATTTCGATATATTTTTTTATGATCAGATGACGTTCCTGTGCCGGTACCTTCCTGAGCTCGAGCCCAAACCCGATATTGGCAACAACAGTCCTCCAGGGATAGAGTGAATATTCCTGGAAGATCATAACGATTTGCGGGTTAGGGCGATCGATACCATATCCGTCCAGATTGATGCTGCCGGTGCTCGGACGATCCAGTCCTGCAATAATGCGCAGCAGTGTGGTCTTGCCGCAGCCTGAAGGTCCGAGAAGACAGATGAACTCTTCGTTCTCAATATCAAGGCTGATAGATGACAACGACTCAATTTTCTCCCCTTTTTCAGAGGTAAACGTCTTTGAAATGTCCCTGAGTGAAAGATTCGCGATGTTCTTCACCCCTTAGTTATATCTTCTTTACCATATTCACCGTTCAAGGGATCGCCACCCGAACCATCGTTTTTCAACCCATTTGAAAAGCACGTCAAATCCAATTCCAATGAGACCGATAGCCACCATGCCTGCAACCACAACGTTGATCTGGCCAAAGTTATAGGCATAGAGGATAAGATATCCCAGTCCCTGGGTTGTTCCTGGCAGCCATTCTGCAGCAATCACACACATCCAGGCGACGCCGAAACCTACCCTCAGCCCGGTCCAGATCGTTGGTGCTGCACCGGGAAGGATCACCTTTCCCATAAGCTGACGTTCATGAGCACCAAGGTTCATCGCAACTTCTGCCCATGTCTTCTTAATCCCCCTGACTCCGTCAATAGTGTTGAGCAGGATCGGGAAAAAAGCTCCGATAAAGATGATAAAAACAATCGATGTGATTCCTATTTTGAACCAGGCGAGCGTAAGAGGCACCCAGGCAAGGGGGGGGATCGGGCGCAGTATCTGAATAGTGGAATCAAAAAATTCATGGACAAATTCTGACCGTCCCATGCCGATGCCTAAGGGAATTGCGATAACCGCAGCGAGGAGAAAACCCAGTAAAATGCGGATAATGCTTGCCTTTGCGTTATCGATTAAACTTCCCGTCCCCATCGTATACGTCGTGGCAGTGGGGTTGAGCAGGACCGCAAGAATCGATTCGAGCCGGGGGAGAATAAATGCATTATTGATGAACGTGGCGGTAATTTCCCACGCGATAAGGATGAGAACCGGGAGAAAAAAATAAAGGGGTTTTTTCATCGGATTATGAATTGACTTCTTTTACTGATAAATTACTCTCCTTCATGGAATATTTGAGGAGGATATCCTGGATTGATCCTTTGCCCGGGTCAGCGATCCTCAGCGGTTTTCCTGCATCAGCTCTCTGTTTTGCCCATGCAAAGAAACTCGGCCAGTCATGTGCCGGGGAATCCGCAGACACAACTACCCCCGAGCCTTCAAGATTGGCTGCCATGATGATCTTGACCGGGTTGCCCTTGTCAACGGTAGCAATGACCGGTGGATTTCCGACGATGGAGAACTGGATCGAATCAGTAGCTGCCAGCTGCATCAGGGGTCCGCCGAATTCCGCTGAAATCAACTTTACCTCGGCGACCGGCTGGCCGTTCACGATAAGATCAGCGATCTCGGGACGGCTTTGTGTCGAATCCCTTGGCTTAAGTGCAATCCCGTAGGTATCATTGAAGTACTGCCACTTTTTCACGGCAACATAGAGCATGGTATCGTGGTCAGAGAGGAGATACCCGAATCCCAGCTGGCGGGTAGCCTTTGGCGGTGTCACGATGTGGTTGTTCTGGATCATCTGTTTCGCATTCTGGTATGGTGCTGAATCGAAAAGCATCGCTTTCGCATCTGCATCACTTGCATTCACCAAGGTGCCGTTGAGCACGCCAAGTTCACGCTGGGCATACATGAACTGGAGGATCCCGTTTTGCCAGGTATCGGTGGGTGTATTCGTGAAATTTACCGTATAAATGGCCCGGGTCATCGCCTGCTCGGAAGAGACAGAGATGTTTCCGTACGTGAAATTGCTCTTACCGGCAAGCCATTCAGCAACAATCGCACCTGATTCATCCTGGTGGGTATTGATGTAATCTGTCGAGAGCATCATCAATGCAGTCATCGCATTGACCAGATCAGGATTTTCCTTTTCCATGCCGGTTGTTGTTACGAATACGCAACAGGGATGACCCTTCCATTTCGAATCCGGGGGTAAGTCACCGCTATAAGAAAGCACTTTTCCAAAACCGGCCATCGGGGCAACTTCGACGTAAGGCTGCCAGGCTATATACGCATCAATCTGTTTGGAGGCCATGAGCGTGGGCATCGTGCCGAAACCTGAATATAAGACGTCGATCTCGGTGCCAGCCTGGGTTTGCGGAACGGTGGTAGTTGGCACTCCCTGGGGTGTTCCCGCCGGCTGGGTGCAGCCGGCAACGAGCAATAAAAGTGCAATGGCGAAAAGCGCGATTGCGGAAATTTTCAGCGTTTTCATAGTCGGAACGTTGTTCTGGCAATAATTAATATTACGCTTTATGGACATTTTTTATCTATTTTTGTCCTTTTTTATCCGGATAAATTACACATTTAGATAAAATCTGGGGATAACTGTCCACAATGCGTGATTCTGATGAAGAATTCTTACCGTCATTTTTGCAAAATTATGAGGACAATAGGGAAAAAATTTTTAGAAATTAACCTTATTGTATTTATTATATGATACAAGTGGATCCAATTGACCGGCTCACGCGCGCGGCACTTGCCTCAGATGAGGAGTTTGTGGGAGCGCTCAATGACCTTCTCCGCCACGATCTCCGGATCAGTATCAGGGAATTATCGGAGAAGAGCGGGATTGCGCAGAGCTCGTTGTACAAGATAATGCACGGAAAGCGTTCACCCAACCTTTCCACCCTGCGTGCAATCATTCGCGCCCTGCGCTTCCTGTATCGTGCAACGGAGGGGGAGTTCATCGGGCTGATCGTTGCACGGTCGGTCCTTGATACGATTGAAGAAAAAACTGCGGAAGTCGACGCAAAGCGTGTCCGTGTTCGCGAATACCCTGTCCACACGATGGAGGATGCGATCGTGGCTGCCGTCCGTGCCGAACGCGAGGGTGCTGTGGCCATCGTCTGCGCCCCGATCCTTTCGAGCGTGGTCGAGCAACTTGTCCGCATACCGGTCGCAACGATCATCCCCCGCGAATCCGTACAGCGTGCAATTGAGCTCGCAGCGCGGAAGGCGTGGATTTAATCAATAAACTACCAATAAGTAAACGAAGATTGGAGGAGGAACGGATGCGAACAGATGTCGTAAGGCTGGGGCGTCTATCCGGTGAGAGGACAGGGGAGATGATGCACTTCCTCTCGTCGATGCGTTCAGATCGCTGTATAGCTGAGGCGGATATTCTTGTTGATCTTGCCCATGTACTGATGCTGGAAAAACAGAAGATCATCGACCCAGACATAGCAAAGCAGCTTCTTTCTGCACTGCTTGAGCTTTTTGACGAAGGGATTCCAGAAGAAGTGTTTGATGACCGGTTTGAAGATGTCCATGCAGGCATAGAATCGCTCCTGATCGAATCGTTAGGCGTAGAGGTTGGCGGGCGTCTGCACATGGGGCGATCGCGCAACGATGAAGTCGCGACATGCATCCGCATCAAGCTGCGGGAAGATCTCCTCAAACAGATGTCGGCTCTCCTCAAAGTCCGTGAAGTGCTCGTTGCCCTGGCCGGGCTCCATATCGAGACCGTGATGCCAGGGTTCACCCATATGCAGCATGCACAGCCCACAACGCTTGCCCACCACCTCCTTGCCTATGAACAGGCATTCTCCCGGGACTTCGACCGGCTCAGGGATGCATACGTGCGGGTGAACCAGTCCCCGCTGGGTGCAGCTGCCTTTGCATCCACCGGCTACCCCATCAACCGTGAATATACTGCCACACTGCTGGGTTTCGACGGGCTCGTGGCGAACACGATGGACGCTGTAGCTACCCGTGATTTTGCACTGGAGACACTTGCCGGCCTTTCCATCCTTATGGTGAATACCAGCCGGCTCTGTGAGGACCTGGTCATCTGGAGCACATCGTTTGTAAAGTTTGTTTCTCTCGATGATGCCTTTTGTTCAACATCATCCATTATGCCGCAGAAAAAGAACCCGGACACCGCAGAGATCATGCGGGCAAAAACAGGATCTGTTTTTGGTGCATTTGCAGGTGCTCTTGTTACCCTCAAAGGGCTTCCCATGAGTTACAACCGTGACCTCCAGGAGCTCACGCCCCATATCTGGCGTGGGATGCAGGACGCAAAAGAGAGCCTCCGGCTCCTGATCGATATGCTCTCGAGTGCAACATTCGATACCGGGCGGATGAAAGAAGATGCAGGAAAAGGGTTTTCCACCGCAACCGAACTGGCTGACACTCTGGTCAGGAATTACGGTCTTCCCTTCCGCACCGCACACACTATTGTCGGGCGGGCAGTGCAGAAAGGAGATCTTTCACTTTTCACCCTTGAGGAAGCAGCACAGGAGGCAGGGGGAGGAATATCGCTGGTCGCAAAAGGACTTACCCAACAGAATATTGATGACGTGCTGGACGTGCAATATTCCGTGGCGCTCCGCAGGGCTACCGGGGGGCCGGCACCCTTTGCAGTCAGGATTGCCCTTGAAGAGCGCAAAAAACACCTCGATCAGGATTCAGCACTTATCGATCGACACCTCCTGAAAGTCTCAAAAGCACGAGAGGACCTCATCGCAAAAGCCCGGAGGCTGGTAGCATAAGCCCGCAGCCGACCTCCGGTGACCTTGTCGCATGTATGTACGGGGGGAAGACAAGGAAAGGGATTTACATCACCGAACGCGACGGGATGGCTGTAGTAAAACTGGATTCCGGCTACAATATCGGGGTGGATCCGGTTTCCTGCGCATTCTCCGGTCATCTTCCGGAAATTCCTGCAAAAAAGCCTGACGTTCCCCAGAAAAAAGACCTGCCCGGTCTCTCCATCGTGTCAACCGGTGGTACTATCGCAAGCAGGATCGATTACCGCACCGGATCGGTCACCAGCCAGTTCGATGCAGCCGATATTCTTACCGCTATCCCCGAACTGGCAAATGTAGCAAATTACCGCACAATCCCGCTTGCTACCATTCTGTCTGAGAACATGACACCGCTGATCTGGCAGGAACTTGCCCGTGCCATCTGCGAGGAGATCAAACGAGGCGTTGACGGGGTCATCATCACTCACGGAACTGACACGATGGCATACAGTGCGGCGGCAATCAGTTTCATGATCGACTCCCCGGTTCCGATCGTTTTTGTCGGGTCGCAACGATCGGCTGACCGCCCATCCAGTGACAACGCGATGAATGCCGTATGCGCAGCCAGGGCGGCAACCAGCGATCTCGGGGAAGTCGCCATCGTGATGCATGCCACTACCAGTGATGACACCTGCGCGATTCACCGGGGCACCCGCGTGCGAAAGATGCACTCCTCGCGTCGTGACGCGTTCCGGAGCATAGGTATCGATCCCCTCGGTTCTGTTGCCTATCCATCCGGCGAAGTAAGCCTGGAAGAACACGCAGTCAGGCGGGGATGCCGGAAAGCCGGTATCCACGACAAGCTCGAAGAGCACTGCGGGCTTCTCCAGTTTTATCCCGGCATGTCACCTGACCTGCTGGAAGCGTATGAAGGCTGCAAAGGACTCGTGATTGCAGGTACCGGGCTCGGGCATGTGAGTACTACACTTATTCCATCAGTGCGTGGGCTGGTAGAAGACGGCACTCTGGTCGTGATGACTACCCAGTGCATGCAGGGCAGGGTCTGCGACCGCGTCTATGATACCGGGCGCGACCTGCTTGCGGCAGGGGTCATCGAAGGCGGGGACATGCTTCCCGAGGTTGCCCTGGTGAAGATAATGTGGGTGCTGGGTAACGAGCGGGATCCAGAAAGGGCAGGCAGCCTGATGCAGGCAGATCTCAAGGGGGAATGCACCAGGAGGAGCACCCATGGATTATAACGCGATTGGTCTCACCGCGGGAATCGAGATCCACCAGCAGCTGAACACCCGGGAGAAACTTTTCTGCCATTGTTTAACACTCCTCCGCAACAGTGCGGAACATTCCGGGGAATTCTTCCGCTATCTCCGGGTCACCGAGAGCGAGATGGGAGAGATAGACCGGGCTGCGCAGGAAGAGATGAAACGCGAACGGAAATTCCGGTATTACACGTATGATACTACGTGCCTTGTGGAAAACGATGAGGAGCCACCGGCACCAATGAACGATGAGGCCCTTTCTGTCTGCCTTACCATCGCAAGGATGTTTGGTATGACACCGGTCAGGCAAGTACATACAATGCGCAAACTTGTCATAGACGGATCGAATACCAGCGGGTTTCAGCGCACGGCCCTTGTCGCCCTGAACGGGGCACTCCCGAACGGGGGCGAGATCGAGACGATCTGCCTTGAAGAGGAGGCAGCACAGAGGGTAAAAGACGATATTTTTTCGCTTGACCGGCTGGGTATCCCGCTCATTGAGATTACCACGTCACCCTGCATGCATACTCCGGAGGAGGTGCAGCAGGTTGCTGAATATATTGGCATGGTGCTGCGCTCGACCGGAAAAGTGAAACGGGGAATTGGCACGATCCGTCAGGACGTGAATATATCGATCCGGGGCGGTTCCCGCGTGGAGATCAAGGGGGTACAGGAACTGGACCTGATTGCCGAAGTGGTCAGGCGCGAAGTGCAGCGCCAGGAAACTCTCCTTGCCATCCGGGAAAAACTACTTCTCAGGAAAGCATCGGTTCATGATAATGCACAGGATGTAACCGACATCTTCACATCGACAAAATCCACCGTCCTCAAAAAGGCGAAACGAATCTATGCCCTGCGCCTTGACGGTTTTACAGGTCTGGCAGGATACGAGATACAACCCGGTCGCCGTCTTGGAAGTGAATTCTCAGATTATGCAAAAAAATGCGGGGTCGGGGGGATTTTCCACACGGATGAACTTCCTGCCTATGGTATCACTGCAGAAGAAGTTTTGAAGGTGCGGACCCATATGAGTGCATGCGACCAGGATTGCATAGTGATGGTCGCTGCGGCGAGCGATACCCTGGCCAGGTGTGCCCTTCACCAGGTTATCGGCCGTGCACAGCTTGCAGTCTCAGAAAGACCGGTCCCGGAAGAGACCAGGAAAATGCTGGAAGGCGGCAGCTCTGCCTATATGCGCCCGCTCCCGGGTGCAGCGCGGATGTATCCCGAAACCGATGTCCTCCCGGTGATCATCGATGATGAACGCTGGAATGCCACTACAGTCCCCGAGCTGCTGAGCGTAAAAGCACAGCGTTTTGCACAGGAATATGCGATTGACCGGAATTATGCAACACGGTTGGCATTATCAGAAAAACTCCCCTTATTCGAACGCGCACTGGCAGAGGGGATCAAACCTAAACTTGCGGCATTCACCATCCTTTCCACCTGCACGGAACTCCGGAGGGATGGTGTTGCAGTAGAAAAGATATCTGATGAGGATTATCTTGCAACATGGCATGCCGTGGAAAGCGGCAGAACTGCAAAGGAAGCTATTCCTGATCTCTTTAAAGGGATTGCATCCGGTGATTCTTTTGAAAATGTGATCAGGAAACTTGCTCCGACAGTCTCTTCTCATGAACTGAAATCCATTATACATAAGATCGTCGCTGATCGGTCGGAGTTCGTGGAGCAGAAGGGAAGAGCCGCACTTGGTCCGCTTATGGGTGTTGTCATGACGGAAGTGAGAGGGTCAGTTGACGGAAAGATCGTCAGCGAAATACTCAGAAAAGAAATTGATGCAGCGTTTGCGGGGAAAAGATCCTGATTTTTTACTTGTTCCCCAGCCGTTGAATCAAGGCGCGAACATTTATGAGTGGGGCGGCAGAATTACATAAGGAGTTTAATTATGGGTAAAACAGGTACTACCGTCTGGGCACAGGTGAAAGGCGTCAAGGGACAGATACGGCTTGTTCCAAAAAGTGAAGGCGATCTCAAAACACCGGGCCCGAACCAGCGGTTCAAAGCCGGCGTAAATATCAAGAAAGTTAACGCTATGGATGAAGAGGCAAAAGGACGTGGCGGAGGACGTGGCGGCAAGCGCGGAGGAAGACGCGGTGGCGACCGATCGGGAGGATCAGGCCTGAACGAGTCCACTGCAAGCCCGCTCATTCGCAGGCACATGCGCAGGGCAAAGGTCTCTGCACTGGGGACCAAAGCTAAATCCTCACGATAACATACATCAAAAAATGGGTTACCTCTGTTTCCGTGATAGAATGGGGTTCACCCGACCCCTCTGAATTTTTTATACCCGGGTCTGCAACCCTGAATTTTTTATCTAATGCTAATTTTCTTTTATTGGCAACATCTATGGTAAGTATGGATCTTGCAACAGCTGTGAAGAGTTACCAGTTTGGTGAACGGGCAAAGTCCGAACTCATCATATCCTCCCAGTTATGCCTTGCATTAACAGGTTTTTCAGACAATGAACGTTCAGGTGGACGGCGAATGCTCCTGATGCTGATGGAATCGGTGAGGAATGAACTCCAGTTTGCCGCCCGAAGTACCGGGCAGTCAGAATTCAGAAAGGCAATCGATTTTCTCAACGAAGCCATTTCCCTTACCGAGAGCAACCAGCAAGAACAGGCATCCGGAAAGATCGCCATGGCGATTAGTGCATCCACGACCCCTGCGCAGGAAGCGTGGCAGGTACTTGAAAAAAATGGACTCATCTGATTTCTTTGATTTTCTTAAAAGCCGCTCTTCGGTTCGTATATACGAAAGCGACCCTCTGCCTGAGGAGGAAATTGAATATATCCTGACCTGTGCAGGTACCGCACCGAGTGCCGGCAACCTTGAATCATGGGACGTGGTTGTTGTCACTGATGAGGAAGTCAAGGTTGTACTCTCTCAGGCTGCATTCGATCAGGTGCACGTAGAGCAGGCGGCCGCCATATTTGTTGTGTGTGCAAACTATGTCCGGTCAATGTCACGCTATGGAGAACGGGGTATCCTGTATGGGTTGGAAGATGCAGCGATCGCCTGCACGTATATGATGCTTGCAGCCCATGCAAAAAAACTGCACTCCTGCTGGACAGGAGCTTTTGATGATAATGAAGTGCGCGGAATTCTTGATCTGCCCCAGCATATCCGCCCCATCGCACTGCTTGCGGTGGGCAGAGGACACCCCCCATCGGTGCTCACCGGGCGGATGGCTCCAGGAGAGCATGTGCACCGGGATATCTGGTAAGGAGAGAAAAAGATGCCTGATTATGTTGTGACACTGGAATCGGCATGGATCATACGCGACGTCAAATCACTGGACGATGCGATCGGAATTGCTATTAGCGAAGCCGGAAAGCGGCTCAACCCTGCAGCAAAATATGTGGAAGTCGAGGCGGGTTTTCTCACCTGTCCTTTTTGTGAAGAGACGCTTTCCAGTGCGATCGTCGTTGCAGACACTGCTCTCGTGGGCCTTGTCCTTGAGATGAAAGTCTTCCGGGCTGAATCCCCCGAGCATGCAGAACGGATTGCAAAATCAGTAGTCGGAAAGGCACTCAGGGATGTGCCGCTGAAACTGCTGGATGTGCAGGTACTATGATCCACATCGTCGGGCATACCGCCATAGATAACATCTCCCGGGTGTCTCATCTCCCGGAGAAAAACTGCTCGACGCATATCACAGACCGGCAGATCTATTTCGGCGGCGGTGCTGCAAATATCGCAGCAGGGATTGCCGTTTTGGGAGAGCAGGTGACCCTCATATCCTGTACAGGCAGTGATTTTGCTGGCAGCGAGTACGACCGCTGGATGAAAAGGATCGGGATCCATCAACAGTTCTTTGTTGTACCGGATGCGAATACACCGACAGCGTTCATGTTCACTGACGATATGGGTGACCAGATGACGTTCTTCGAATGGGGCGCGTCAAAAGCATTTGCCACTTCAGAAGCTCCCCATCTTCCCTTTGTCCACATGGCGACCGCAGATCCGGAGTTCAATTGCCGGGTTTCAGAGAGGAGTGAGTTTACCTCGTTCGATCCAGGGCAGGATGTGTTCTGGTACAGCAAAGAACAGCTCGGGACGATCCTTGCCAATACCGATATCCTGTTTGCCAACCAGCATGAGATACGACAGATGTGCACAACACTTGGCACGACGAGAGATACAATCGTTAAACAGGTAGGTACCGCAATATTTACCATGAGTGGTGATGGAAGCACCTTGTATACAGAAGGTGCAGAACACTTCATACCGGTTGTCCCCGTCACCCTTGTTGATCCTACCGGGGCAGGTGACGCCTATCGTGCCGGGTTCCTCTCCGCATACATGAGGGGATATCCGCCACTGACCTGCTGTAAAATCGGTACGGTTACCGCTTCATTCGTCGTGGAACATGCCGGATGCCAGACGCATCTTGCGGACTGGGACGCAATGCGGATCCGGTACCACCAGTTTTTCGGTGCCCTGGCATCACCCGCTGCAGGGAAGGATTAATCATGAGCTGGGCAGCACTCACCTCCGGAGGGAAGGACTCTGTCCTGTCTGTCCAGAAGGCAATCGACAGCGGAAAAGATGTTCAATATCTGGTCACTGCCCGCCCTGAAAACCGTGACTCTTACATGTTCCACTCTGCAAACCTGGACGCTGTCGCTGCCATAGCAAAGGTTGCCGGTATGAAGTACGTTGAAATACCTACCCATGGACGTAAAGAGGAGGAACTTGCTGATCTTGAAGCAGGACTCGCCGCCCTTGATATAGAAGGCGTGATCGCAGGGGCTGTCGCATCCCAATACCAGGCCGATCGCGTGAAGGCAATCACCGACCGGCTCGGTCTACAGCTCTTTACACCCCTGTGGCATATGGACACGGAGATGTTGCTCAGGGAAGTGGCAGACCGCACGGAGGCGATAATCATTGTCACGGCAGCTGAAGGGCTGGACGAACATTTCCTGGGGGCCCGGTTCGATGACGCCCTTATCAGGAGACTCAGACATGTCGCTGCCATTCACCGGATCAACCTGGCCGGGGAAGGCGGGGAATACGAGACTCTCACGCTCAATGCACCATTTTATTCCCGGCCGATCACCTACACTACCTGTGAGATCCAGTCATCCTCTGACCGTCACGAAATGGTCCTTGGGGGGTTTTCCTGATGGCCCAGGACGGCGATGTCAAACTCGGTCAGCTTACTCGTTATATTTTCACTGCTCCTTCATGGAAACGCTCACTGTTCCTTATTATCATCCTGGGTTTACTGATCGATGGTGCAGGTGTACGGGCTTGGGTGCTTCTGCCCTTTTCAGCCCTGCCATTCTCAGGTACTCTGGCATTCACCATTCCGGCGATTGCTGCATTTCTCCTGACTAAACCGATCATCGAGTATAACGGAAAAACGATGACCTGGAACCGGTCAGCTCTTCTCGCACTTTCCTGTACAGTCTTTGGGGTTATCATCACGTTTGTTGCACTCGCATCATCGGTGAAACTCATCCCCCTGTTCTATGCTATCTCGCTGGGATTTGTCTTTGGACTCCGGCTTTTTGTACTGGTAGCAATTGCCGATTACCGGGTTCCACGTATGATTGTCCCTGCGTTCACCCAGAGCAGTGTCGGCATACTGGCCGGTATGCTCCTCTTCTCCCCATCATTCGGTATCCTTGCACTGGTACTGCATGTCGTCTTCGGCCTCGGGTTTGCCATCCTTATCTGGATGATAGAACGCCCGCTCAGGCGTGCATTTAAAATACGCGGGCTTGCGTTCATCAATGCATTTATCGCTCACATGACGGACGGATCCTCAAAAGGCATGGAAAATTTCTTCCGGGAGATTGGTGAGGAGATATTTGTCCCTCAGGTGAGCTTCTTTTTTCGCAGGGCAAACGAAAAAGCAATAATTTTCACCGTCCCCAACCTGCACCCGGGCCCCATGGGTGAGATCGGCGGGGGCAACCTTCCCAAAGTATTGCATGACAGCTTTGAAGACGAGACTCTTGTCGCACACGGGTGCGCTACCCATGACTTCAACCTCGTTTCAGAGACTGAAATTGATAAAGTGATCGATGCACTGCAGAAATCACGTGAGAAGATAGTCTACTCCGGTGTCGCCGGGAGATCGGGGCGCCTCGCTTTTGGTTCCGTGCAGGTCCTCTACCAGCGGTTCGGAGACACTGTTCTCCTGGTGACTACCCGTTCCCCGCAACGGACAGAAGACCTTGATTTTTCGATCGGTATGATCATCATGGCAGAGGGACACCGCTGGTTCCCCCATGTCGCTGTAGTGGATGCGCACAACTGCATGACGGATCTCTCTTCTCCGGTCCTCCTGGCAACGCTGACAGCAACCGAGTACCAGCAGGCATCACTGGAATCGATGGACAAGTGCCGCACAACTCCGCTATACCCGTTCCGTATAGGCGTCAGTCACCATGCTTTACCGTTCAGCAGAGAACAGGGGTTCGGGGACCTGGGAGTACAGATCCTCGTTGTCGAAGTCGACGGACAGCGCACCGCCTATATTCTCATCGATGGTAACAATATGGCAGGAGGAATGCGTGAAGTACTGCTGGAACAAATCCTGAAAGTTGTTGATCATGCCGAAGTGATGACTACGGATTCCCATGTCGTAAATACGATTACGGGCAAAAATCCGGTGGGAATGCATGTCGGGGCTTCTGAATTCCTGCCGTTTGTGATGCAGGCGCTCCAGGCTGCATTGGATGATCTCGCACCATCAGAAGTCGCGGGGAACACTGCATATTGCGAGCATATCGTCGTCTTTGGCTCCAACCGGATCTCCCAGCTTGCCAGCACAGTAAACGCAATGCTTGTGTTTGTAGCACCACTTTCCCTTGCTATGCTCCTCTTGGCATTCCTGCTGTCACTGGTCGCCTATATTGTTATAGTCTGAGTAGCATCATTGGGGAAGTAAAAGATCATGATTAATCATTCTTTTTTTAATCCGGGCCTTTTTTGACCAAAAGATATATTCCATATCAGTTGATTATTGACTATTTGAAAAGGAGGACCCGGCACCAGAACTCGTTTTACTCTACGGGCATTTCGTACAGCGGTTTGAATTATCAGAAATGGGAAGGTGATCAAATTTTATCCAGCCACACTCATAACACCCCGCTGGATCGGTGTTGATCTGAACACGACCGGCCATGTGGCGGTCGCAGCCGACCCTGTTAGCGGGAAAGTAATAAAACTGGGAAAAAATATTCACTATCTTCACAGCCATTCATCGAAAAACTGCACGAAATTATGGAAAGAAGGAAAACTCTGGAAACTCAAAAAATTTAAAACCCGCGAACGGAAAAATTTCAAAACCACCATCAATACAATCTCCCGGCAGATCGTCTCCTTTGCAGAATCGCTCGGGTCGGGTATCAAATTCGAAAAGCTCTTTTCCCCACGTTACTCTCACCTTGACAATGTAAAGGGGTTGTATGATTTCTCCTTTGATAACGGATCGTTTTACTCCCTTCAGCGGTTGGTGGAGAAACGGGCGAACGAGCGGGGAATCAATGTCATCTATGTAAACCCTGCGTACACGTCGAAACGATGCAGTCGTTGCGGTAATTATGGAAGAAGATCCCGCAAACGATTCGAATGCCCCCACTGCGGCTATCTGGCACATGCTGACGTGAACGCTGCGTTCAATATCGCAACAACAACGAGGAAACCGACAACAGTTGATACGCTTACTGAACTGGAGAAAATTACTCGCGTATCAAAAAAACAGTTACGGAAGCTCATCAGGCTTCAAACCGCCTCGGGTATTCCAATCCAGGCTATAACAGATCTTACCTGTTGGGAAAATATTCTGGCAGTGCTGGAATGATTAAAAAATTTTCCTTATTATAAGGATCTGGCCCTTTTGTGCTGACGGGGTGCATCAACGGAGCTAAAATTTAGAACATAAACGCATACGCACTCCGTGATACCTGCATACATCCGAATAGGATTACTGAACGGTAATATCCTGCATCACTGCACACAATTGCTTTATTAACGTTGTCGATAACCAGCTTCAATAGTTAAATTCCAGTTATACATAATTATTTCAAATCAAAGTACACGATGCTATCTTGGGAGCATCTGCCTCGGGTTACCGTCTCAATACGGTGATTGCCTTTGGCACTGAACAGATGAAACCTCCTGAGTTATGTAGAGGGACGTTGTAACATTCATAATTAATCAGAGGTGTAGAAAAATGAAAAAAGGTTTTGCAGCAAATCTGGAAGAAGAAACGAAAAAGAACACGGATTTCCGCAGGGTACTGTACACGGGAAAATACAGCCAGCTCGTGTTGATGTGCCTCAAGCCGAAGGAAGATATCGGCATGGAAACTCACGATACTGTTGACCAGTTCTTCCGTTTCGAAGAAGGGGAAGGGGTTGTCATGATCGATGCTACCAAGCATACGGTGAAGGATGGCAGCGGCGTGATAGTTCCGTCTGGCGCAAAGCACAACGTAATCAACACTTCAAGTACCAAAAATCTCAAATTATACACAATATACTCCCCACCCGAGCACCAGGACAAAGTTATACGGAAAACAAAGCAGGAGGCACTTGGCCGGCCAGAGGAATACGACGGCAAGCCGACAGAGAAATAATCATCGTTAGAGTATATCATTCCCTTTTTCCTAAAGATGATCAAATTGGGAAACGTAATTTGTATGACGATCAGACCTGCACAATTGTATAAATAAAAGAGAATGCCGGAAGAGGACGATACCGTTATCCGGCAGTGATCTGTAGATTCCAATAGTGGACCCCTTCCGGGATTATTTCCCGGATAGTGTTGCTGCAAATTTTCTGCCCATCTCAAAGCATTGTTCGAGTTCGCTCTCATCCGGCACAAAGAAACATTCTTTCTGCTCCTTTACATCGAAACCCGCGGAAATAAGTTCGTCTGCAATCATCTTTATGGCCCCGCCCTTGCCTCCCATGGAACCAAAGGTGATCGCACCCCTTTTAATGCCGGTATGGTCGAACCGCAGCCCCTTCAGGTAATACATGATATCGCCGATGCTGGGGAAAGGGGCGTCATGGATCGTTGGGATCCCGACACAGATGCCTTTGCTGGTCAGGATATCCTTTACAATCTCGCTCCGCTCATCTTCATGAAGATAGTACATCTTCACATCCATGCCACCGGAGATCAGCCCTTCCGCAATAGCGTGTGCCATCATCTGGGTGGAGTGGTGCATGGTATCGTAAATGATGGTCACTTTATTCTGGCATACTCCTGTTGCCCAGCTGGTATAGGCAGAAAGAATTGGTGCAGGGTTCGTCCAGATCTGGCCGTGTCCCGGTGCAATCATCCGCACTTTCTCCAGCACACCCATCTTTTGGAGCTCGTCAACCTTTTTCACGAGCAGCTTTGAGGGATACACGAGCAGGTTGCCATAAAATTTTGCTGCTGCATCCATGAGGACGGGCTCGGGAACATCACGGTCATATCGTCCTGCGTAACAGAGGTGCTGGCCGAAGGCATCATTAGAGAAGAGGATCCCCTGCTCAGGAAGGAACGTGACCATGCTGTCAGGCCAGTGGAGGAACATAGTTTCCACGCATTCCAGTGTCTTGCCGCCAAGGTCCACGGTCATGCCGGTCTTCATGATAATGAATTCAGCTCCGGCAAGCGAGGGATAATGTTTCAGGATCCCCTTCTTTCCAATCTCGGTGATATAAACCGGCGCCTTCGGGAATTTTTTATGGACTTCGGTCAGGGCTCCGGAATGATCGCGTTCGATATGATTCTGGATGATCACATCAATCGCGAGATCCCGCTTCTCGCAGGAGAACGCGTGGGCGATCCGTCCCCACATCTGGGAGGAAGTGCCGGGATAGGTGTTGTCGATCAGGGCGACCCTGTCGTTCCCAAAAACAAGATAGGCATTATAGGTTGTTCCCTGCAGGGTATACCCATGGTATGTTCGCAGATCCCAATCGAGCGTACCTACCCAGTAAACACCATCGCTGATCTTACATGATTCCGCTTTCATGTCCAAGGATTACATATGGATCTATTTGAAGACTCTTTTTAATAGGATAATAATCCTGGCTGTATGGAGCATCCAACCAGCATAACAGGCCTTGTCATATTCACTCGTCCTCGCTCTCATTCCCTTATGCTCACTTCGCTATTAGTTGATGTTTAAACAAAAAAACTTGATTTACTAATGTGTGAAAAACATTCGTTTTTTTCTGTTTAATCCACCTAATTCAGACGTCATAATCGTCAATTAACTTCCATTTTTTCGAAATCATCGATAATTAGCAAAATCGTGGGTTCTTTTCCATACTCCATTGAGTGTTGTCCTATTACAATCGATAACGGTCAATAGAAATGCAAAGCGAGGTCTACAACACCTTTGTGGTAACGAGAGATTGCCGTTTGCATTGCATAATCCAAACAATGAGTCACTTTCTCAACATTGCGGAAAAATAACCCTCCACAATTTGTACAATGACAAAATCCTTATCTTCCCCTCCACTCATAGTGTCTCAACAGTTAGGAGAACCAAGAATGTCAACTGTAGAAGAGAATATGCGCCTCATGCAGACGCTGGATGATGCATGGAACTCCCAGGACTGGGTAACGTTTGACAAGCGACATGCAAAAGAGGTGGATGTCTTCTGGCCTGGACAGCCACAACCCACGCACAGCCGCCCTTCCCACCGGGAAGAGGCTATAGCTTTCTTCAAAATATTTCCGGATAACAAGGTCGGGAACCGGCCCTACAAGGTATTATTCGGGCAGGGGGACTGGACCTGCTCGGTAGCCGATTTCACCGGAACATTCAAGGGGCCGATGACCGCTCCCGACGGCAAAGTAATTCCACCAAACGGTAAGAAGTTCAAAGTTGAGTTCTGCACGGTTGCCCACTGGAAAAACGGGGAGATTATCGAGGAGAAACTCTTCTACGATAAGATTTCTCTGATGCAGCAGATAGGACTGATGTAAGAACGCCATGTGCCGGTAGTCCAGAGTTTGTGGGGAACTGAACCCAAACAAATGGACCAGGAAGACGCAAGTATGACAGAAACAACAAAAAAACCTCAGGAAGGACCGGACGGTTCAATGAAAGTCACCGTCACCAAAAACGGCCCCTATATCGTCACTGGCGGGGTCCCGCTCATTGTTGCAGAAATCTGTAATGACAATGAAGGGTACTGCCGGACCTGGAAGATCGTCAACCGGTATCCAGTGAAGGAGGAGTATGCCCTCTGCCGGTGCGGTTATTCCGAGAACAGGCCATTCTGTGATGGAACGCACGCGAAAATCCGCTTCAACGGCACCGAAACTGCCGGGGGCGAAGTGTATCTCCGCCACCCACGGATCACACATGGTCCGGAGCTGGAACTCGCAGATTATGAAGGGCTCTGTGTCCACGCCCGGTTCTGCATGCGGGCCGGCGGGATCTGGAACCTCACCGAACAATCGGATATTCCGGAGGCCCGGGATACCGCAATAGAAGAAGCCTGCAATTGCCCGTCCGGCCGGCTGGTAATACGGGACCAGCGGAGCGGGGAGACAGTCGAGCCGGTACTGGAAAAATCGATCGTTGTCATCGAATACCCGGCAAAGGGTGAGCACGGGCCACTGTGGGTGCGTGGCGGTATCCCGGTGGTTTCTGCTGACGATAAACCGTACACCATCAGGAACCGGCTCACCCTCTGCAGGTGCGGAAAATCGCGCAACAAACCTTTCTGCGACGGGAGCCATGTTCAGTTCTGAAAAAAAAAAGCAATTCTCGGGAAAAGATGGGTGAGACAATGAATTTTGTCAAAGTTGCAAAAGTAAGCGAGGTTCCCGCCGGTACCATGAAACATGTTGAGGCCGGGGGAAAAGAGCTGTGCATAGTGAATGCCGGAGGCAGGTTCTCTGTGATCGGGGACCGGTGCGGTCATGAGAATGCCCGGCTCTCCAAAGGCACCCTGACTGGCACCATTGTTACCTGCCCGATGCATTCCTCAAAATTTGACGTAACCACCGGGAAAAAACTCTCTGACCCAATCCTGGAGATGGGCGGTCTTGGAGGTATGTTATCGGGATGCCCCGGCAACGTAAAAAAAGCGATGACGCAAATGTTTCAGGGCATTGCCGAGAATCAACGCCTCATCAGGACGTACGATCAGCCGGTGTACGAAGTGAAAGCAGATGGTAACGATCTCCTTGTTAACCTTGAAGGCGCGAAATAAGGTACTGATGGAGAGATTGACAGGTCTGGTCTCCATGCAGGTTCTCCGATGAAAACCGTTGCGGGATACCGGGGACAAGTATACTCGATGCACGGGTAAGACCGTTTAAAGTCTCAAAGATGTCCTTGCACCTGCTCCAGGAGCCCGCTCTTCGGTTAAACGCAACCCGCTCGTGAGCGGATATGAACGCCCGCGATCGATGGTCCAGAAATCGGTTGATCTGTTCCTGAAGGAAATGGATGAAGCCGGCGTTAACAAAGGAATACTTGTTGGCAAGGCAGGCAGGACATTATTTTTTCTCTGCAATGCCATGGTACGGGTGCACGTCAATCCAGCTATGGTTTCATTTAAAAATGAAAAAAGCTCAGGTAACTTCCCGCTACTGTGCAAAATTCAGACCCTGAGCAAGCCATGGAACGCCCTGACGCCATGGTTTGAGTATTCGGGTTTGACAGTTGCAAAAATTTCAGATTGTGTAATGGTTGGGGTAGACATATACCAACAACGACGGAGCATGGGAAAAGGTTGCTATAAGATTCTAACTTTTTGTCTGAATACCCCCGACCAGATTCGAACTGGTGTCGCCGGATCCAAAGTCCTGCATGATTGACCGCTACACTACGGGGGTCCTTAACGATTAGACCACTAATCTAACATTTTCTAGATGGGTGATCATATCCCTCTTATTTCAATGTCTGAACTCAAAAAAGCATTGATGATATCTTATTTGTTTAAAGAATTTTCAATGTACACGATTGCATTTTTCGAACTTCTTTTGGGGACTCATTTTCACTTATTACACGGAGTTTTTTGAGGGTCCCCCCAGTTTTCCAGCAGGGAATAGTGCGGCGGTTGTGACGGCATTTATAGGTTCTTTAGCAATATACTACCAAATGGCATATCTGCAGCATAATAATCTGGGGGACGCTTGTATTGAAAATTTTGCAGGCTTCACGAAATACTGCAAGAGGCCATTGAGAAAATAAATGACCCTTATTCTCAGGAAAAAATTAAAAAAATGTTTATGGCTTTGTATATAGCATCATATGGTTTATAACTATTCAGTTCAAATAAAATTTACCCATCAGGTACCCCGAAAAGGGTCAAATCTGACGAGAAATTCGAATAGGAACCAGGAACAATATTGCAATACCTGCTGAACAATGTGTGTTTTTAGTATAGGTAAAAATCACTGCAGAAAAATAGGGAAATAGTAAAGAGATTCCAAGGAAATACAGATGAAGATCACTCTTCATCATTGTCAGAAAGCGGGAAATATTGCTGATAAACTTGCCTGCGTTCATCAATATCAGTATGCAGGTAAATTTCTGTGGTCTTTATAGAGGTATGCCCAAGGTTTTCCTGCACAACCCTGAGATTTTTTGACCTTTTGTAGAGTTCACTCGCATAGCTATGCCGGATTTTATGCGGCGTGATTCCCGATGGTGCATAATTTTTGAAGATATGCTGAATAGCCCGTGATGAGATATTTTTTCCCTGTTGACCAACAAAAACCGGGCCTACTATCCTGTTACCTATGAATTTCAGGATATCTGCAAGGGTATCATCATCAACAAAGACAGTCCGTATCTTATCACCTTTTCCACGAATCCTTATTGTATGCTCATCAAAATCGATGTCTTCTATATTCATATTACAGAGCTCTGATACCCTGACACCAGTGGCATAAATGGTCCTCACAATGAGTTTGTCGCGAAGATCTCCAATAGAATCCAGCAATCGAAGCACCTGGTTGTGCTTGAGATATTTCACTTCCTGTTGTTTGATCCGCGGTCGATCGATACCTGTCAGCGGATTTGAAGTGACAGCACCCTGAGTATACAGGAAACGGTAGAACGAGCTAAGCGTGGAAATGATACGATGAAAGGTCTTGGGTTTGTATGTCTGAGTCGCTGAGATAAACGAGAGAAAATCGGTGATAATCACCGGCGTGACTTCTACATCAGTATCGAGTCGGGCATTTTCAAAGTCCTTCCAGTAGATGACAAGTTTTGTGACATCAGTATGACGGCGCAACCAGACATAATAAGCAAAGTGTTTAATCACCTGCTCATAGCTATTGAGGGTGCGGGGGGAGTAATTTCGCATCCTGAGATAATTGCGGTAGCTTTTGAGCCACTCCGAAAAATACCCGCTTTCCATGCTCTATTCTATCTTATCTCAAATAAATAAAGGTTTGCGCAGAATACCTATTCTGCGCAAGTCAGGAATTACTGTGATTCAACGTTGCTTTGACTACCAACCTGCACTAATTCCTTATTCTCAATTTTATTTTCGGACAGATCACACCGATTCACAGGTGTACTATTGTCACACTCCAGATAAATGATTCCGAATTTTTGTCGTAAAGAGTTCTAAAACAAGGGTTTTTTCAAAGAGGAGGGTATAACCACTACCCCCCTTGGTAAAAACTCTGCCAGAAGCCCACTATAGGGATTTTTCGTCGTGGGGAGTACGAAAGGGTTACTTGTTCCTTGTAGATGGGTTGAAGCCGATAATCCGAACAGACATGGATAAACGTACCGTCAAATCCGGGTCTGGAACTTTGCTGATCTAAAACAATTTCTAATTCCTGAAATATCTTTTCGTTATTCAATCGGACAATCCGATAATTTTTGTAAGGTGCCAGAATTCCGGATAGGGTATGTGAAGAATAGTTGGTCAGGCTCTATACATTTGCTTACAAGATATCGAGCCGGGCGTAAGAAAAACAGTAGACATCATAAACGGGCTGAATTCTCCCAAATGAACACCTTTCAAACGATTATAAACAACGGGATTCAGCGGGGGAAAAGCAATATAATTCCATCGGTTTTTTTGATAAGTTTGTTGATTCCCCTTAATTAATAAAAAACCGACAAAAAGGGAGTGTAGTCTTCAACCCAGTCTTTTGCATTCCTGTTCAGATTCCAAAAAAGGATACTATTCTATTTTTGCTGTTTGTTTCAAAAAAATCAGATCTTTTTCACTGTGTGCGTGTAATAATTCATCAGACAATTTCGAATTGAAACCGTCATCGCGATTGTTGTACTTGAGAAATCTGAAAAAAATATATACCTCTATTCCTGATATAAAAAAATGTATCCGAAAAGTGATGTTTGTCGGAGCAGATTTCCAGTGGTAAGATAAAGAGGACAGGAAAAATTTGTTTATCATTACGACCGTCAATTCTTTGGAGGTCTGGATATGCAAATGGCGAGGGTATAGTTGCTGTCTATTTGTTCTGATTATCATTAGTGAAAAATTGTCCTTTTATCAATAAATGAGAATAATCAACCGGGAGATTTGTGCCCGACACTCGCGGGGGAGGATCAATTGAAATGATAAAAAAAGTAATGGGCAGGATTGATACCATAAAATTCCAGGCTAACGAGATCTAATAATTTGATGGACGCAAATCAAAAATCCCCCAGGATAAGGTTATTTTTTCCAGATTAATGAATAAAATAAAGGATTTCAATTTTGCCTGCAAGACTGCACAATCCATTGAATAAACCAAATGATGCTATATACAAAAGGCATATTTTTTATATTGTATATTGATTATCCCATCTCCAAGCGAACTTTTGAATATAAAGAAGTCAGCGTAAAATAGCAAAGATACTACAAGCAACGATGCCACCTGGGCTCATGTGAAGAAAAACGCGAGGGGATTTTTGTAGAAAGGGAGAAATTCCGATTAGAGAATAATATCAAAGATTTCAGATTTGGCAGATTACCAAAAAATGACGAAGCACTAAATACCTTTTCATCTTAAACTATGAGCAGTGGAACATAAATTTTTTTTTAATTATCTGGTAAATTCCATGGATTCTATTTTTTTTTGTTGGACGAAATGGGCATTAACGCCAATACATGACTGAAGATACTCTATTGACATTCAATCTTTCTCAAAAAAACGCACTTCTTCCTTCCGGTAAAGAACAAATGATCTGAAAACCCGGACCGGGCGCTCGCTGTCTCGCTGTCTTTCCAGGAAAGTAAGATGCTAAATAGATCACAAGTCGCTCAGGGCATCATGAATGCACTTTACCAAAATGTGTGTATTTTTTTGATCGTCAATCCAAAAATGATTTTTTCCGGATTCCCTCTGGTTGAGTATCCTCGTTAACGCAATGGTTTTTTTTTAAGCTGCTGTTTTTTTTTATCAAATTTTTTTATTGATTGCCAGGAAACTATTAAACTTCCGGGAGATCTTTAAAAAACACGACACAAGTTTTGAAACTTGGGAGTTCTGGATAACTGTGAATTTAAATTTTTTTAAATATCCCTCGTTTTCGTCGTAATATCACCAAAAAAATAAAGAAGTTTTAATACGGTATTATTAGTAATAAACCATATAATGCTATACCCAAAGCAGCCCCACTTGAAACAAAAAAGTCCAGGTGAAAACGCAATGGATGATTCACGAATCCAACAGGAGATTAACAAATATAAAAAATTTAAAAAAGTCGATGGAGCAACGTACCGGAAGGTAAATCAGTTCCTTCGCAAGCGAACCTATATCACCGCGAGAGAATGGGCACTTGCACGTTTATGCACGGATTTCAGAACTTCCGGGGGTGCGGAGATGACATTTATTGGAAATCATCTCCCGGAACTTGTCCCTTTTATGGAAGATACCTATTCACCACAAGCGGTCAACCAGGCACGGAACTCATTTAAAAAGAAGGTGCGGAAAGCAAGTGCCACATTTTTCTATGGTGCAATGTGCGGGTTTTTTACCACTGATGAACTTGACGATCTGCTCTTTGAAGCAAGCGAAGTCGCACGGTTTCTTCTCGAAGTTGAAGGAACTACACTTGATATTGATGAAGAGATTGATATTGAGGACCGGATTACCAGAGTGATGAGAAGTGTAGGAGAAGCCGCCAAGACAATCCTCAGGTCACGAGCTGAAGAAGAAGAGGCGACGGGTAATATGGCACCACAAAAACCAATCGATGATAATAGTTCGCCGGGTAATGATACGTCATCTTTCGAAGAAAAAGGAGCAGACAAAAAAACAAAAAATCTCCTCCCTGCGTCAGATTCGCATATATCACTGATGAGAGTCCCTGAACAGATCCTGCCAATTATTAGTAAAAAAATTGCCCTTGAAGGAACGCTATCAACACCTGAAAGATCTCAAGGTACTCCCAATCCAGGAACAAAACACAGTTAAAACCGAGGCATTTATTAATTCCGACATTAACGGAAATTGTGGAATACATATCGAAATATTATGATCCATGGAGGTATATCGCATGAAAATAATCCAGATTGTTGGAAGCTCAGGTTCGGGAAAGACAACTTTTATCAAAAAACTCATTCCCGCACTTAAAGAAAAGGGAACGGTGGCAGCGATCAAACATCTTGGAGATCATACCTATCACATCGAGGAGGGAAAGGATACTACTGTTTTTTTTGATACAGGTGCAGATATCTCTGTTGGGATAGACTCACATAAAGCAGTAGCTGCTATACGTAAAAATAGTCTCAAAGAAATTTTAATTATACTCTTTAATCAGGGAATTGATTTTGCCGTTATTGAAGGTTTTAAACAGCAAACATTCCCCAAAATAGTTATCGGTAGTTCAACAACCGAGAAGTGCATCCTTTCCAATCCTTCAGTTAACGAGGTCATCACATCGCTCGATCTCTTCGAAAATTTTTCCCTATAAAAATCGGAGCCGGAACCCATGCAAACTACGAAATTTCAGAAACGTCTTTTTGGAACCAACGGAGTACGAGGTGTTGTTGGTAAAGATCTGACACCAGATCTCGTATTAACTATCGGTGAAGCACTCGGAACAATGCGAAAAGGATGCATTGCCGTAGGGAGAGATACACGGACCTCCGGAGAAGCACTCGTAAATGCTCTGAAATCCGGCCTGCTTTCGACAGGGTGCGATGTTGTTGACTGCGGGATCCTCCCGACTCCTGCTCTTCAGTACCTCGTAAAAGAGCAGTTCGACAGTGGAGCAATGATAACCGCATCCCATAATCCCCCGGAATATAATGGTGTAAAGATCATAGAAGCCGATGGTACGGAAATGGGTGATGAAGAAACACTCAAATTGGAACATTTAATATTTGATCTTTCATTTTGCCCCCTGCTTTGGGAACACGTTGGTTATGAAATACACGCTCCTCATCTTGTCCAGAAGTATATTCATGCGATTGTTCACCACTTCCCTGATAAAGTAGGTTCAGGAATGACTGTGGTGGTTGATCCTGGGTCCGGCCCTTCATGCCTTACAACACCGCAAATTCTCACCGAAATGGGATGCAGGGTGCTTACCCTCAATGGAATAATGGATGGAACATTTCCCGGGAGATTACCTGAACCATCTTCTGATGGGCTCAGAACGCTGGCTGATCTCGTCGTCAGCTGTGGGGCAGCATTCGGCGTTGCACACGATGGCGATGCGGATCGTTCGGTATTTATTGATGAGAACGGGCGATTTGTTGAAGAAAACCAAGAATTTGCACTGATCGCCCGCCATATATGCCACCAGAAAAAAGGTGCACTGGTTACACCTGTGAGTACATCGCAAATAGTAGAGATAGTGGCCAAAAATGAGGGCAGTACTATTTATTATACACCGGTTGGAAGTATCTATGTGGCACGAACAATGCGGTCACTTATTAGCGAGGGAAATGAGGTTGTTTTTGGTGGGGAAGGAAATGGCGGGCTGATTTTTCCTGACCACCAGTTCTGCAGGGATGGGGGAATGACGGCTGCAATGATGGTTTTCATTCTTTCCTCAACAGGTCAGCAACTCTCTGCTCTGATAAACACTTTGCCAAAACGCACCATGATTAAGGATAAAATGAGTACATCTCGTGGAGCAAAAGTGCTTGAAGACATCAAAAAGATATATAAGAATGAAACACTTGATCTGACAGACGGTGTAAAAATCATCAGGAAAAATTCCTGGGCACTTGTTCGTGCATCAGGTACAGAACCAATAATTCGGATTATTATAGATGCAGAATGCAGTGATTGCGGCCATGATTTTCACAGTGAACTGATGGATCATATCTCTATAATTAACAAAGAATAAATGAGTGAACTGATTTTACCTCGTATTTTTGAAGGGATTTAATTATAATTTTTATTCGAATATCATTTTGCTGATAAAAAATTCAAGAAATAATTGATAATTTTGCCCCTTATTAAAAATAAATTCATATTCTGGGGCATATCTTGAAAAAAATCAATAATTTTGTTCTAATATAACAAAAAAAAATAAATTCAAGCCTAAATGAAATCAAAAAATATAATAACTATTTGAGTTAAATTGAGTTTATAACCCATAGTTACTTACTTGTGATCCAAGAATGGCAAGCACTCAAGACATTATCAGGAAGGTCCAGCGGGCTCTATCTGCAGAAGACTGGAAAATTGTAGAGGATGGTTTATCCAAAATTTTTCAGTTGCAGGGAAAACGGGCACAAAAAGTTCTCGTGACGGAAATTAACAATCTAATCACTGAGACCGCATTAAAAAATAATAAACCCGAGCTTTTATTTGCCCTGCCCGATCTCCCGGGTTTTGATATTGATGACCTGTTCTTCCGGATAATTCAGCAATTCATCACAACAAAGGATGAAAAATGGTTGAAATCTGTTTTTGCATTGTCAGATAAATTGGGTAAAAAAAGTTATCGGTCACGGGTTTTTGCGTTGATGGCAAAAACCCTCATAGATGCCGGGGTTTCTGAAGCTAACGAGGGATTTATTGATACTGGTATGATCATGCTTGAACGGATCAGTTTCCGGAAATATCGTTCCGATGTCATGATCGACATTATTCCCCTTCTGATAGAATGGGCAATTACATCCCGGGATGAAAAACTTCTCTCCAGATCCCATCATATTACTGAGGAGATCAGCGATATTTCAAAACGTGCTATATTACACGCAGAACTTGCAAATGCCATGGCGACCATAGCCATTCTTGAAAAAAATCGTCCATTATTCCTGGAGAGTATCCATGATGCAACAAAAATTCACCAGAAGATCAGAAGACAGTCATGTATTTTATCCATTCTTGAGAAAGGTGTGAAATCTGTCTTCGGAAAAGAGATTTTGGATGTCCCTCGTTTTATCCAAAATTTCAATGACCTTTCTGAGGAGAGACAACTTGAAATTGTCAGTGCGTTGACTGAACAGATACTGGAACGATTGAAGGATAAACACCAGATTATCACCATTCTTCAGACTCTTTGCGAAAGGATGCCTTTTGTCACGAGTGCTCTCGTTATAGATCTCCTTAAAAAGGCAGAAATATCAGGGGATTTGTGGTACCTTTCCGCCGCAATAACAATCCATCAGCTCTTTTTGGATACGGAGGTGTACCCAATCAGGGAACTGGTACGTGCCGGTGTTTCTGTTGCAAGACGCTCAAACAATATGCCTGTGCTCTCAGATCTGATTCCCATTATTGACAAGAACAGTGATCCGGTTTTTCTGTCACGCATATACCTTCAGTTCTCCCAGATTATGCTTTCTTCCGGGGATTTTAACTCTGCTCTCAATATATTCAGAAAAATCAGTCATGAGACGGAAACCCTTCCTCAATATGCAGATAACCTCACTGACCTCCTTAAAACCGGGGTTTTAAGAGATTGCATACCTCTGATCAAAGACATGATCCTTAACCGGTTGAATCAGGATATTCTGCATAATTCACTTTATCGGGCGATTATTGAACTGAGTACGGATAACCCGTTTGAGGATATCATTTGCCATTCAGAATCAATAAAAGCACTTATCCTCTTACATCCCCGGCGGAACTACCTGATTTTAGAAAGTATTACCCTTCTTGTAGACCGGGGTTTTCTCGCACTGCATGACCCGGATATTCTGATCAACATGGCCGAATCCATAGAAGAGCGACCACTAAAGGAGCAGGCAATAGCAAACATCGTTATTCAGATTGCAAAAATTGGCGTGCAGATTAAGAACCGTGACTATCTCCAGAGAGCAGTAGGTCTTACCTGCCAGATTGATGGTCAGGACACACGTTCTGCAACGCTTAGCAGTATTATTGATGAGGCATCAATTCTTGCTGCACGGCAAGGAGATCTCGATCTTCTTTTGCGGATGAAAGTATGGAGCAGCTCCCTTCTTGAGGAGAGTCTCGCCGCAAATGCCATGGCGAACATCATTGATGGGGTAATCCAGTATGCAATCAGTAAATGTTCGCCTTCAGTGCTTGAAGAAGCTTTCAAGATTGCCCAGGACATCAACGATCCTGTATTAAAAACCCAACAATTTGAAAAGATTGCTGAGTGTTTTGTAAAAATCGGATGTTTACTTTTAAATGAGCCGGAATCCCGTACAGACTCTGAGGCTTTTATAGCAGAGATATACCCGTTTGAACGAGGTCTGTCAATAATAAAAGAGAAGGTCAAAACGCCCTGGATATCGCTAAAAATTGCTGCAATGATTGATATACTCATCTCTTATTCGCGTATCAGTAATAACCCGGATTATACTATACCACTGGCAATGTTCTCTGTGGAGATCGAAAATCCTTTCGAAAGAGATGCCATGATGTCCCGGATTATCTCGAATTTAAACGAGAACGTCACGTATCCGGATTCAACTGACCCTTATGAGATTATGGCATATCTCCTCCAGAGAAATCAGCATTCAACATCAAACCCGCTCATGATCAGCCTGATCTTCCGTTTACTCCAGTTGATCAATAATCTTTATGTCAGGCTTAACGGGTTATGCAACCTTGCAGAATCATCCATCAAATTATCCGAATTCGATCGTGCACGGATGATTTTGGATGATGTCTGTCGTGCACTCCCAGAAATTCCGGCTGAGTATCAAAAGGTACTGATCCTTTCTGACCTCACGATCCTGTTATGCAGTATTGACCCAAACCGTGCAAAAAAATGTCTCGAACAAGCAATTCAACGGTTAGAATACATTGAATCTGATGAAAATTCGAGTACACGTAAACGGATTATATCAGCTTTTGTCAGACTGAATGAAATCAAACCAGACAGCGAATTAATCAATCGTTCTATAGAAGTAGCGTCGAAAATCACCGACCCTGTTGAATATATAGATTCGCTTAATGCTGTATTCAATATGGTCAGAAGTGACAGAGATCGGTCCATTAAAATTGTAACGTGTATGTCAGAAGCTGTCGATAGAATCTCTTCACCTTATGAAAAAGCTTCAGCGCTTCTTGATATCATCTCTCTCGCAATGCAAAACAGCGATGAAAAAACTCCGGTGGTTTTGCTTAAGAAAACAGAAGCGTTGACCAGAAAGATAAACATACCACAAATTGCTGATACAATTCGCGATAACATTGCGCGGATGTTTATGGTGCTCTATCATAAGCATAACAATGCATCGTATCTCCAGTCCGCAATGGAAGTCACAAAAGCAATTGATAATGTTGAAATAAGGCATCGTCGGCTCACCCAGATGGGATATAAAGATACGTATGAAATACCCTCACAATATGAAAAAATCAAGATATTCTTTGAAAAAATAATTGAAAATGGTGCCCATCCGAATCAGATTGCTTCACTTGAAAAAATGGTTCGTTCAGTGTCTGATCGTGGAAAAGAAGCAATTATATTCTGTGACCTCGCGGTTTTGTCCCGGAAAGAAGGTGAGGAAAAAATAGCCAACCGAATGTTACAGAGTGCAATAAGAGAGGCTCGCATAATTCGTCCACTTTCCCATCGGGCTTTCGTCATGTGTGATATTGCAATGAAGACCCATGCTTCTGGTAGTGAGAAAGTGTCCCAGGAGGTGCTCGATCTTGCAATTGACGCTGCAACAAACATCCGACAGTCGTCACTACGGGACGAAGTGTTTGAGGAACTTGGACTTGCAATAAAACTTATGCAGGGGATGTATCGGTGAAGTCCATAGAAATTTTTATCAGTGGGAGAGTTCAACGGGTCGGATATCGAGCATGTGTTCGAAGGATTGCAACAGATTTGCATGTAACCGGTACGGTCATAAATCTTCCCGATGGTAGAGTCCAGATACATGCAACGGCAGAACCAATCATTCTTGAAAAGTTTGTTTCAATGATTTATGGCTGCCCCCGAGCTGTGATCCGGGATATAAAAATTTCTGAAATACCCTGTATGATGTTTAATAACTTTTCAATCATCAAAGGAGAAGGGCGGCTCAGTACCGAATTATGAATTCATTGTTATTTGTTATTGCATTGTAAAGGATATATACCAGTTCATCAATTTTTTTATCATTTATGGAGGAATGGAAGATCCCGATCAGCTTTTTTGTGAAATCATCGGAAAGCATACATCTGCCGGGTGTCTTTTCAAAGTCAGCGAAGTCAAGAGATTCCCTGGCAATCTGAAATACGATCCGGTCAATCATATCCGCCTTGAGTGGTTCTATAAGATCCTGCACAAGACTTCCTTTTCCTTCATTCATCAGGCCGGAATCAGGGTCAAGACGAGCTCCGATAAGAGACACACAACAATTCCCGAATAACATTGCATACCCGAATGACAGCATAGCGTTGATGGGATCCGACTGAGGCCGAATTGTTCTTCTCCGGTATCCAAAATCCGGCGGGATATTTCTTGACATGATCTCATAATACATATCCGTTGTTAGCCGGTGCAGCCGCCGTATTTCATCCAGTTTGATCAGATACTCCAGCTCTTCCTGCGATGTATGAAGAAATTGCTGTTCACCTTCATAGAACAGAGGGGAGTTCTGCATTTCCTGAACATATTCAATAGCAGAGAGGCGGGATTTTATCGCTGCCTGAGCCACGGCGATTGCATAACGATGGCGTGGGATAGCCTTCTGGATTCTATGGATCTCCGTCTCACTTTTATCTCCAAATGGCCGGATAATACCAATCGGATTGCCATCAGGTTCAAAAAATGTGATAAATGAACCGTTCTTTACGAGATTTAGAATGGTTGATGAGCTGATGGTGTGACCACCTATGACAAGCAGATTTTTAATCGAATCAAGTGGATATTCCTCGAGAGTATTTTTTTTCTGGATAATCAATGTTTTTTGCGTGGATTTTATATGTGTGCCAAAACCGCTTACCGATAACCAAGGATAATCCGTCACCATCTGCTCCGAAAAATAATTTTTTCACTGATAAATTACTATACTATTTTCCCTGATTAATTCATCGTTTTTAAGCCATCAGACAGTTCCGGGTTAAATTCATCCTTTTTATGATTGTTGTCGTGAACATTAATTCTCTTATTCGGTGAGTTTAAACGGTATTAAACGCCATATATTCTCTGTCATGCAATAGCATAACTGGGGCACTATATGTTCTGGAATGAGAAGGCAGAGACATTGAAACCCGATGAGTTGCAGGAACTTCAGCTCAGGCGTCTGAAAAAAACACTCAGCCAGGTTCAACGCGTTGATTTTTACCGGAATCTTCTCTCGACTGCCGGAGTGAAAACATCATCTATCAAGACACTGGAGGATATCCGGAAAATCCCGTTCACCAAAAAACAGGACCTCCGCGGAGGATATCCATTTGGTTTCTTTGCAGTTCCCATGAAAAAAATCGTACGGATCCATACAACATCAGGAACGACCGGGAAACCAACGGTCGTTGGATATACCAGGAAAGATCTTGACACATGGTCAGGTCTCATTGCAAGGAACATGACCATGGTTGGCGTCGGCGAAAATGATGTCTTCCAGAATATGGTGAATTACGGTATGTTCACGGGAGGTCTGGGATTTCATTACGGGGCGGAAAAAATCGGTATGACGGTAATCCCCAGTGCAACGGGAAATACAAAACGCCAGATCGAAATGATTAAGGATTTTGGTGTGACGACAATTCATTGTACGCCCAGCTATGCTATGCACCTCTCAGAAATCGCAGAAGAAATGGACATGTCACTTGACAGTCTCAGGACCGGTATTTTTGGTGCTGAACCGTGGTCAGAAAGTGTGAGGCGGACACTGGAAAAACGACTCGGGCTGACTGCCTACGATTCATATGGGTTGAGTGAACTTTTTGGTCCCGGTGTTGCATTTGAATGCCCCGAGCGTGACGGGCTTCATATCTGGCATGATTGTTTTTATGTCGAGATTATCGATCCAAAAACCGGGGAAAAGGTCTCCGACGGTGAACGGGGGGAACTGGTGGTGACACCGCTGGTCAAAGAGGCAATGCCGTTACTGCGGTATCGCACCGGCGATGTCACCCTCCTTATGGAGGATGGGTGTCTGTGCAGGAGAGGCAAAAAAATCGCCAGAATCACAGGAAGAAGTGATGATATGCTGGTAATTCGCGGCATTAATGTCTTCCCGTCGCAGATAGAACATGTACTTCTTAAAATACCCGAGGTTGGCAATCAGTTTATGGTATATATTGACAGAATTAATCATCTGGACGAGATGACTGTCGAAGTGGAGATCAACCGGGAGTATTTCAGTGGTGAACTTGCCGATCTTGCAAGACTCCAGAAAAAAGTCGTTAAAGAACTCCATGATGCTCTCGAACTTAGGACGACGGTCAAACTCGTTGAACCTGGCTCTCTGCCCAGGTTTGAGGGCAAGGCAAAGAGAGTGATTGATCGAAGAGAGGCAGTATAATGAAGAGCTGGGACCCGCGAATTGAGGAGATGCCCAAAGAAGATCTCCGTAAAATGCAGTACAAATTGTTAAAAAGCCTTGTTTACCGGCTTTACAGTTTTTCTCCATTCTACCATGAGAGGATGAAAGAGCAGAATGTCCACCCGGACGATATCCAGGAACTATCGGATGTGAAAAAACTCCCATTCATGTTCAAACGTGATCTCAGGGACAATTATCCGGATAAAATTTTTACCTCAACCCAGGAGGAACTTGTCCGCTATCACGTATCGTCGGGGACTACAGGTAAACCGACTGTCGTCGGATATACCCAGAATGATCTGAACGCCTGGACCGCATCGCTTGCACGAGCGCTGACCTCACTTGGACTTGGCAGGGGAGATGTAATACAGGTAAGCTATGGGTATGGTCTCTTTACCGGTGGACTTGGGATGCATTACGGAGCCGAAAGAATTGGCGCAACCGTTCTGCCGACCAGTGTCGGGAATACCGAACGCCAGATTGAACTGATGCAGGATCTCGGCGCGACTGCTATTGCCTGCACGCCCTCGTACCTCCTCCATATCGGGGAGGTTGCAGAAAAGATGGGCGTTGATATTAAAAAAGATACAAAACTTCGCACGGGAGTCCTGGGAGCTGAGCCCTGGACGGATCGGATGCGTACCCGCATTGAAGACTGGCTTGGAATAAAAGCATATGATATCTACGGAACAAGTGAACTTTCCGGACCCATGTTTACTGAATGCGTGGAACAGAAAGGATTTCACATCTGGTCAGACCTTGCACTTGTGGAAATTATTGATCCAAAGACGGGAGAATCTCTTGAATCCGGAGAAAAAGGTGAACTCACCATCACTATGCTCCAGAAAGAAGCACTCCCGATGATCCGGTATCGCATAGGGGATATCACGACGATGGATGAAGAGGTCTGTGCCTGTGGCAGAACCCACCCGCGAATCCAGAGAATACAGGGCAGGGTTGATGACATGTTGATCATAAGGGGTATCAATGTATTTCCCTCGCAGGTTGAATATGCTTTGATGGGGATTCCCGAAGTTGGTCAGCATTTCCAGATTGTTGTCGAACGAAAAGGGGCTCTCGATGACATGCTTGTCAGGGTCGAATTGAACAAAGGATCGTTCAGTGACAAAATCAATGATCTTATGCAGGTACGGCAGAAGGTTGAGCACCGGCTAAGGAATTCGTTAAACGTAAATGTCAACGTTGAACTCGTTGAACCGGGTTCATTGCCAAGATTTGAAGGAAAAGCAAAAAGAGTCGTAGACAAGAGGTCGTTGTAGATGGACGCGCAAAAGTATGTAATCAGGCAGATTTCGATATTTTCTGAAAACCGTCCAGGAAGGCTTGCAGCAATTGCACATGCCCTTGGCGAAGAGAAGGTTAATATTCTTGCCTTCAGCATCGCTGAAGCAAACGGATTTGGTGTAGTCAGGGCATTGGTAGACCACCCGGAGAAAGCTCATGATAAACTGATGTCCCTGGGATTCAATGTCGCTTTCACCGATGTAATTGCCGTAAGAATGAAAGACCAGCCGGGCGGTCTCTATGAGGTTGCAAAGATCCTTGGAGATGCAGGAGTCAATATCGAATATTCCTATGCATATTCCGGAAAAGAAGGCGCAGTGCTTATTCTCCGTGTTGACCAAGTTGAAGAGGCTATAAAAAAGATCAAAACCTCAGGTGCAACACTTCTCGAGCGCTCGGTGTTCCATTAATCCTGATTTACTTTTTTTCCCATTTTATCAGTTCTGCCACTTCTGAAAGAGTACTTCCCCTGCGGATCTCTTCGCGGATCCTCTCTTCATTTTTCCGAATTTCCAATGCTCTGCGTGCAATCTCATACGCCCTTTCAGAGGGGATGACTACTACACCACTTTCATCGCCTGTGATCCAATCACCCGGACGGACAGCCTGTCCACCACACCGGATTTCAGCATTTATTTCTCCAAATCCTTTGGGTTCTCCTGCATTAGGAACAACAGCTTTTGCAAAAATGGGATATTTCATTGACCTTATATCATCAACATCCCGGACTGCACCATCAATAACCACACCGGCTATTCCTTTTTTTACACAGCTCAATGTGGCAAGCTCTCCCCAGGGGGCTATATGTGTCGCACCATCGTTATTAATAACAATTACTTCATTTTTCCGGGCAACATCAATGGCTTCCACAGGTTTTGCCCAATCCCCGGCAAACGTCTGGACTGTTACTGCTTTACCCACCATCTTTACATTACCGCAGATCGAAACGATACCTGACATCGCCCCTTTTCGGTGCATCGCATCCGATACATTAGGTGCTGAAACCTGTATAAGAAGGGACCGTATTTCTTCGTCGGGAGATTTTTTTTCGACTAGTTTTATCGATGGATTATCCAGTTCTGACCGGATCTTTTTTGTGGAGCCGGTGACGTCTGCTGAACGGGTGATCCAGCCACCTACGATTACGATATCAGCACCACACCGTACCGCATCCCCGGCGCTTAGTGCATCAATCCCTCCTGCTACTGCGAGAGGAATATGCACCTGACCTGATAGGGATGTAAGAAGTTCAAGAGATTTCTTACCCGTCATTTGCTGATCGATACCTGTATGAGCACAAATGATATCAACACCCATCGCTTCGAGTTCATAGGCGCGGCATATAGGATCTTTGACATTGATCAGGTCAGCCATTATCCGAATCCCGTATAAACGGGCAGCCCGCATGGCCTCTGCAATTACCGAGTTGTCCGCATCGGCAAGAATACAGACGATATTTGCTCCTGCCTTTGCCGCCATCTCCACCTCCATGGTTCCGGTATCAGCAACCTTCATATCCGCCACAATCATTGAATCCGGAAAATGATCTCTCATCGAACGGATGGCCTGCATACCTTCACTTTTAATTAGTGGTGTTCCTATCTCGATCCAGTCTGCACCGCCTTCAAGAGATTCCTGTGCGATCTGCAATGCCCTTTTGAGTTCAAGAATATCAAGTGCAACCTGCAGAGCGACTTTTTTCATAATTATTGATGTGATTGGCCTGATGCTTAATTATTACGAGATGTCAGTCTTCAGGTTAATTGAACCGAATTTTCTTTTTTCAGATAGATCCAATACATTCAATTCCCAGAACAGGTTTCACCACACAACACTCTTGAAAGGGTAAAGGTGAAACGGCAATCATAAATTTATTCTTTTTTAAATTCATTATAAAAAACAATGTTTTTCATCTCTTTTTTTCTGGTTATTGATATTTCGGCAGGGCATCCCGCAGCTACCAGCGAGACTAATGTGTAATTATCGGGGACATCAAGATGTTTTCTTATTGCTTCTGCATAGGGTTTTTTTTCCCCGGCTACCCAGCATGAAGTAATTCCATACGCCTGGAGCGCTATAATGAGATTTTCTGTGGCCGCACAACAATCCTCGAGATAATATTTTTCTTTTTTCTCTCCAAAGATCGAGAAGCAGAGGGGGGACATTGCTATAAATTTTCCATTGTCAGTAAGCTCGGCAATTTTTGAAAGCAACTTTTTGTCTCTGATAACCCCAAACAACCATGGTTGAATATTCATGGCCGTAGGTGCACGTGCTGCACATTCTATTGCATCCCTGATCACCTGGTCATCTACACTATCAGGTTTGAATTTCCGTACACTATGACGGGATTTTATCACGGTAGTTATAATGTTCATACACGGAATGGGAAATTAAGGTAATAAAAGGTTGTGAAGGCGGCTGCAGTGGGAATACATGCATTCGTTTGGTTCAGTAATGTGCCGTTGGATGCAAAAAATAGGTAGATTATTCTTTTCTGAAGTACAGGACAATACCTGTAATTATCGCAGCAATGGCCAGAATCGCTTCAAAACCTGGAGATTTTGTCTGAGTGGGAGCAGGTGAAAGGATTTGAGAAGGAACCGTTGTTGTTGTTCCATATATCTCCGTTGGTGCAGGGGTTGTCGGGATCGTTGTTATTTGTGTAGTTAGTGGCGGTGAGACAGTAGGGGGGAGTGAAGTGGGAGTTGTTGTTATCTGGATGGTGGGAGTCGTTGTTGGCGAAACAGTACCTAAAAGGGGGTTCTGGTCCTGGTTCAGCAGACTGATAGGTATGCTTTGTGTCTTCCCTGCTTCCCCATAACGATCATTCATAAAATTCACATTGCATTCAGCCCACAGAGTATAGCTGCCTGTGGCATAGGTTTCACGCCTGCCTGTGTCCCAGATTGAAAGAGTGTAATAGGGAGTATATGTAACCTGAATATCCGTTGATGTACTCATCCCTGCACTATCGATAAGGGATGTATAGATAGCCCCATCCGGTGACTGTACTTTAATCGTGACGGGGACGGCTGTTACACCAGACCTTTGGGTGAGAGAGAGAAGGTTCGTTTCTACCTTAAAACGTACTGAGTCTCCCGTCGGTACCCATTTGTTGGTCACATCGACATCAACAGTCGTGTCCTCAACTTTGAGATCTAGACTTGGGTCTACCACTATGAATGCCACTCCATTTGTTGCATTCCCTAAAGAGTTCAGGCGGTACCACGAGCCCGTATGGGATCCAAAATCCGTGGGGGAAACATAGAAATTTGCAGGATTTGAGATGGGAACCGAATAATCTGGAGAACTCGCTGTAATGGAAGCACCGGATGCCCACCAGCCGATTCGGGTGGCTCCGCCCACTGCCCCGGAAATATCCAGTCCATCCTCGCCAATGAATACTGTGTTACCCGGTGCAATTACATTGATCGCTGCAGTTACGGGACCAACGAGGAAAAGTGACGCTAACACCAGTAATACTATACTGGTTATTCCGATGTGGTTAACCATACCCACGTATTTTCTGTAGCACTATATAAGATTATATAACGAGATAAAAAATCAGAAGAATTAACCCTAAAATTTTGGGGAAAAAAACAAAATTATCGATCCGGGCCTTTTTCAACCATTCCAAGGGATTATTCAGCCTGCGCCTTGCAGTCAAGTGTTATCCGGTTAAAATTTTCAAAAACGCGTCTTCCTTCGAACGTATGGCTTACTTCAGGATGCCACTGGAGCCCATAGATATGTTTTTTTGGAAGTGCTATCGCCTCTGCAGTGCAGATGGCTGAATACGCAAGACAGGTAAAACCGTCAGGTATTTCTGACACTTCATCAGCGTGTGAAGACCAGACTTTGATCTTTTCCGGATACCCTGAAAGAATATCATCGTGTTCACAGATCTCCACCTCGATGGGTCCGTATCCTCCTCGTGGCCCCTGGTGAACAACGCCTCCGAATTTTGCCGCGATGATATGAAGTCCAAGGCATATTCCCAGGACAGGTAGTCCAAGATCGAGATACTGGCTGCTATTCCCCGCACGTTCAATCGAAGGTCCACCCCCCAGAATGATACCTCTATATCCAGTTAATACCTGTTGGGGCGGGGTTGTGTTGGAGACCAACGAGGCGTCAATCTCCAGGTCACGCAACGCCCTGTGAATAAGGTGATTGAACTGCCCGAAATTATTAATCACGCAGATTGGACGCATTGCTCAAACATTTGTTCTGAAATCCTATAAGACTGTTCAACTGTAAACGCTTACCGTAGATAGAATGGTTTTCCTGATCTCATCCTTTGAATGCCCAAGAAGATGGGCAAGAAACATCGCTCCACCAGCACCCATTCCTTCCTTTACTTCACCAATACAGTAGCGTGCAAGTCCTGGATGGCCAATATCCCCAAAACCCGGATCAACAAAGATAATATCAACATCTATCTGTTCAGCGATATGCCGGACATTGGCCGAAGGATCATCCCTTACATAAGATGTAGTGACCACATACGGCAGGGATCCTCCCCCCTCCTTCAATATCGCACTTACTGCGAGCATCTGGGTACCACCAGCAAGAATAAGTTCTCCGGAATAGGTCTTTGCAATACCGACAGCAACTGGCATCATGGGATCCCCGGCATACCGGATAATATCGAGTGGTGAGGTAATCGCATCCGCTTTAATTCTTCCAAGCGCCATCCGGCAGATTTCTTCTTTTATGGGAACAGGATTATTCACAAAACTGCTGCTCACTGAAGCTTTATATCCGAGCGCCCGCATTACACAAAGGGCAGTCGTCGTCCCACCGGGAACGCATTCTCCAAGGACAAGCAGATCACTGCTTTTTGAGAGAAATTTTCCAATGACTTCTCCTTTCCGTACAAGGTCCTTTGCACGTGGAACTGCATCGCGAAACCGGGGGTCATCCCCCATCATGCCATATACATCAAGACAAGGGACTGTTGGAGTGTGACGCAGACCGGCATTAATGAATAACGGCTGGATACCGCAGAGATCCATCATTGCCCGTGTGATTGAAGCGGGGGTCGGGCAACCGGTCGGGGTATCTGGTCTTACCGGATGGCTCGTAATTGCACCCCAAGTAATGAGCTCCGCATCAAGTACCGGCGTAAGAAGCGTCTTTTCCGGTGTTGCCCCCGCACCGGAAACGCCCGGAACAGTGGACAGGACGGTATTTCCCAAAATACCACAAAAAAGTGGGTTCTTGAAAGTAATATCTGGTATTTCCGAGAGGAATCCCATGGTAATCAACGAATATATTTTCTCTTCTTAAAAGTTTGAAGATATCGGTTGTTTGGAAAAATTCCACAACGATATAATAGTCCTTTTACCAGAACACCTACTTATATGTTTGAAATTGAACAACGACTGCTCGATAAAGGTATCACGCTTGATGACATTGTCGCGGCGGCTATGGGGTTGTATGTCTCCCATGGAATGCCTGAGGACCAGGCAGCAGGTGAAATCAAGCGAAAAATAAGAAAATATCTGGCCGATCCCAATGTATCCTCTTTACTCGTCGGTGCGATATTACTTGAAGATGAGCTTTACAATAAACGGGAAAATTCGGAAATTGCTGATGATCCGGTTTTTCTGTTGAGTGATGAAATTATTGGTATGGCGATTGCAGAATGTATCGGGGGAACCTATGCCCGGTTTGAGTTTACCCGGTATGATCAGAAAAAGCCCGGGATCTTAGCAAAACTCGGGCCATTTCTCGACGACGCTATCGCAGGATTGATTGCCGGATGCACTTCAAGCCTCTATAGCGAATGTGTATGAAAGCTCTTATCTCCCTGCTCCAATTTACTACGATACTCCCGCTCGGTAAACCGCAGGATCTCGTGAACTTTGCCCGACAATCCTACCTCTACCCGTGTGCAGGTTATATCATAGGTGGGCTTGTTGCGCTTCCGGTTTATTTCATTACGGACAAGACCATCGCTTCCTCTGTTGCGATAGCCCTTTTTCTCCTGATTTCAGGAGCCCATCATTTTGATGGATTACTTGATCTTGGTGACGGCTTGATGGCTCATGGGGATCAAGAGAGAAGAATCAGTGCGCTTATCGATCGCCAGGTTGGAGCTGGTGGTGTTAGTGCTGGGATTGCAATTACCCTGCTGTTGTTTGCAGGACTGCTGGCATCATCATCTGTCATATACGCCATAATTATTGGCGAGGTCTGCGCTAAATTTTCCATGGCGTTTCTCACCGCATACGGCACGCCATTCAGGGAGGGGATGCATAGTTTTCTCCATCAGTACTCTCGGCCAGTATTCCCGTTCATCAGTGCGCTGTTCTGTATACCGCTTGTTTTTCTTCCGGTGTCACCCTTAAAGCTTGCCGGGGCAGCTATCGTCATGGTAGTGTGCCCGTTAATTCTCTTTGTTGTCTCCAAAAAATTGTTTGGGGGAGTTAACGGGGATGTGGTTGGAGCTTCGAACGAGATTACCCGGGCGTGTGTTATACTTGCTCTGGCACTCATCTGAAGTTCCTGTCACAACATCACCTTTAATAAATAAATTCTTCTCATTACTGTGTGATGCGCACGAATTTTGGCGTCCATATGAAAGGCGGGGTGATAACGGAAAGGGATCCGGACTTTTGTACAGTCAGGATAAGGGCCGCTGCAGGTGTTATGACAGTTGCACAGATGCGCGGGATTGCCATGATCGCAAAAAAATATGGATCCGGATTTGTTCACTGTACTACCCGTCAGACAATTGAGATTCCCCGCATCGACCCGAAATCGCTAAAAAAAATCGAAAAATCCCTGGAGAAGAATGGCACACCTATAGGTTCAGAGAGAGATGAGGTAGTCAATATTATAGCTTGTCCCGGAATTGAACGATGTAAATTTGCCAATATCGATACGATAAATCTCGCAAAAAAGATCGATGAAAAATTATTCGGCAAAGAGATGCCAGTTAAAATGCGTATAGCCTTATCGGGGTGTCCCAATGCCTGTACAAGTCCGATGCTCAACGAAATTGGCATAATTGGACGAATCCGCCCGTTGAGGACTCCGGGCCTCTGCACCGGTTGCGGTACCTGTGTGGAATACTGCAAGGAAAAAGCCATTATCATAAAAAACGGGATTTCAGTGCTTGATCATGCCAAGTGTGTTCAGTGCGGAGTTTGCATCCGGTCATGTCCTTTCGATCTCCTGAAAGCAGACGATAGCCACTACCTCGTTCTCGTTGGGGGCAGACGGGGACGGCATCCCCGCATAGGGAGAGAACTAATCACTCTGGAAGATGACGATCAGGTAATTTATGTGATTGAAAAAATTGTAAACTGGGTTTATCGTCGCGCATGGAGTGGAAGATTGCTTTCTGAACAGCTTGAGGATCTTCAGTTTGAAAAATTTCGCCAGGATATTTTACATGAGCTCAGGGAAAAAAGGGGTACTACCTGATAGGTCGGTTCTTTAATTTCTTTATTTCTTTTAAAAGTGAAAATTACAGCCTTCTGGTAAAAAGAGAAAAGTATGTTTTCCCAAATGGTGGACCCACCTTAGAATGGGTGGCACAAATACCTTTTTTCCAGGATCGGTCACATTCCAGAGTTTAAAGGTAGCGAACCTGGCCTAAGGTTTCCGGGAGATATTCTTTAGTCCGGTTGGTCAAAAATTTATAGTGTATATGAAGTAAGTCAAGGTTAAATCCTGGTCCACTCAGAAAACTTTTACACAAAATTGTTGCAACACGGCTGCCCTGGAGGCAAAAAACAGTAATTTGTTTATCGCCGCATAAATCCCATGTTCTCATCATCAGTGCATTCCAACGATAACCCATCCCGGACGAGAGTATTAAACATCATCGCCGCGTCCATCAGCATATCGTCGCCGCCAGTACCGTGCCTGAAGTCGGATAGTGCCTGTGTCTGGGGTGAAGGGACCAGCCGTTTGCCCACCCATATACCTTTGCAATGCCTGCAATATGCACAATGACTATAGACTGAAACTTCTGCGTCTGAACAGGTTACGGCAATCCTGTTCTTTTTTTCATCGCGCTGAAATGGCAGTGTCTTCATATGAAAAGATATTCGGGCATCTGATATGATAGTGTCGATGCAAAATTTTCTTCGGAGGAAACAGAATTTGTGAATCAAAATAATTTATATAGATGGGTCTCATATATGTAATACTCGCATAAACTGACTGTAAGCGGACAGTCCCACACATTTGGAGGAACGAAATGGCATCTGAAAAGCCCCATATGAATCTGGCTGTTATCGGACACATTGACCATGGAAAGTCAACTCTGGTCGGAAGAATGATGTTCGAAACCGGTGCAGTACCTGCACACATCATTGAAGGTTACCGGAAGGAGGCTGAATCAAAGGGAAAGGCAACCTTTGAATTCGCCTGGGTTATGGACAACCTGAAGGAAGAACGCGAACGAGGTATCACGATTGATATCGCCCATAAACGATTCGATACGCCCAAATTCTATTTCACCGTCGTGGACTGTCCGGGACACAGAGACTTTGTCAAAAACATGATCACGGGCGCTTCCCAGGCTGATGCTGCAATTCTCGTTGTAGCAGCACCGGATGGCGTTATGGAGCAGACGAAGGAACATGTGTTCCTCGCCCGTACTCTTGGAATTTCCCAAATCATAGTTGCTATCAATAAGATGGATGCGGTAAAATTTGAGGAGAAACGCTTTAATGAAGTAAAGAAAGACCTTTCAGACCTCATTAAAATGGTCGGCTACAAACCTGACGATACTCTTTTTATACCCATGAGCGCACTTGGTGGCCAGAATATCAAGGTAAACAGCCCGGAAATGCCTTGGTACAAAGGTCTTCCCCTTATTTCTGCCCTCGACACCTTCAAGTCACCCGAAAAACCCACCGACAAACCACTCCGTCTGCCAATTCAGGATGTATACAGCATTAGCGGTATCGGCACTGTGCCCGTCGGCCGTGTTGAAACGGGAATCATGAAGAAGGGGATGAAAGTCTCCTTCATGCCTGCCAACAAGGATGGAGAAATCAAGTCCATTGAAATGCACCACGAAGATATCCCCCAGGCAATACCTGGTGATAACGTCGGATTCAACGTCCGTGGAATCGGCAAAGGCGATATCCGCCGTGGTGATGTCTGTGGTCCTGCAGAAGCACCACCCACAGTTGCAGATGAATTCACTGCACAGATAGTCGTACTCCAGCATCCGAGTGCGCTTACCGTGGGCTATACGCCGGTTTTCCATTGCCACACTGCACAGACAGCGTGTACATTCGTGGAACTCAAAAAGAAACTTGATCCGCGTACTGGTCAGACCAAAGAGGAAAATCCAACGTTCCTAAAAACCGGTGATGCAGCAATCGTTGTAATCAAACCAACAAAACCAATGGTCATCGAGACCGTAAAAGAACTCCCACAACTTGGCAGGTTTGCCGTCCGGGATATGGGTTCAACGATCGCTGCCGGGATGTGTATCGCCATCCAGGCAAAACAAATGAGATAAATTTTTTGGTGGTTATATCATGCAGAAAGCCAGAATTCGCCTGACAGGAACTGATTTTGATAAAGTAGAGATGGTCTGTGATAGAATCCGCGAGATTGCAGAACGCACAGGTGTAAATCTGGCCGGTCCGATACCGCTCCCGACCAAACGACTGGTTGTTCCGATCCGCAAGAGCCCGGACGGAGAAGGAACGGCCACATGGGACCGCTGGCAGATGCGTATACACAAACGCCTCATCGATATTGATGCGGATGAACGTGCACTCCGTCAGCTCATGCGCATCCAGGTGCCAAAAGATATAGGTATTGAAATCGTATTAGAGAGTTAAAGGTGCGGCGTGCAGCAGGCCGCTGAGTTTTCCCAAAAAATCAGACAATTTTTTACTTTTGAAAGAATTTTTCTTTTAATTCTCATTATTGCTCTGTTTGTACGGTTCTGGAATTTGGATCTCAAGTTGCTGCACCATGATGAAGCGATTCATTCATGGTTTTCCTATGAACTGCTGACCACTGGTGCATGGGCATATGATCCGAGTTATCATGGGCCATTTCTTTATTATGTAACCGCTGGAATGTTCTCCCTCTTTGGAGATTCAGATCTCGTCGCCCGGTTACTCCCTGCACTCTTTGGAACCCTGCTTATCCCCCTCGTGTATTGTATCTACCGCATTGGATACATCGACAAAAAACAGACTCTTTTGGCCGCTCTTCTCATTGCGCTTTCTCCGGATATGGTTTACTTCTCCCGCTTCCTTCGGCATGATATTTTCATGCTTTTTTTTACGTTCCTCCTCCTTGTCGCCATCCTGTATTATTTCGAATATGGACAATCGAGATACGCGATCATTGCTGCAATAGCAATGGGCGGTGCACTCTGCTGCAAGGAAGAGATGCCCGTTATCCTTATCATCTTTGCATCATTTTTTATCTTTGCTATATGGCGTGGAAAATTCACTTTACCTCCTGACTGGAAGTACGATCTTATTCTCGGGGCATTCATAGTCTTTGGGATTATGGCTGTCCTTTATTCGGCATTCGGTGCGCATGTTGACACTCTGATTGGTCAGAATTTTGCGTTAAACACGACCGGCTGGTACGAGGCTATTGAGCACTGGACCGCGATGCATAACGAGCAGCGACTGGGCGGGCCTTTGTACTTTTATATTCCACTTTATCTTCTGTATGAGTTACCAATATTTATTCTCGCAATAATCGGAACCCTTCAAATTCTGGGTAAAGGACTCAATCCTCCACTGTTCATGAAGCGATTGAAAAACCGGATAAAATACAGACGGTCTGGAATCCCAACCGCTGAACTCGCTGCAATCAGCCTGCACCAGTTAAAAAATAAGGAAGAGGTTTATTCCAAATCCGATGAGTTCTTCAGATTCTGTCTCTATTGGATGATTCTGGTTATGGCCTTTTATGCTTTTTTCGGAGAAAAAGTGCCGTGGCTAATCATCCCGCAGCTACTCCCTATGTGTTTTGTAGCAGTTTATAAACTGAACTGGCAGAAGATAGTATTTGCCGTAATTGGATGCCTGTTCCTCGCTATCATGACATGGCATGTAGCGTTCATTCCTGCCGATATCAACGAGCCGATAGTCCAGGTACAGAATTCAGAAGATTTGCGTGATGTCATGCAGCTTATCGATGCAACCGACCATGTCGTAGTTGCATCAAAGAATTACTGGCCGCTTCCTTGGTACTACCGGGGAGAACGCTGGAATAAAATCAAATTTTATGGTGATATTGTTGATGAACATACACTTACGCAGGATGAACCCGGCGTCATCATACTCTGGGATGCCGCAAGCTATCCGTCCATTGAGGGGTACGACAAGAAGACCTTCAAACTGGATTACTGGTTCTCATATTATGACAACGAGAACCGGTTGATCGATTATTATTTCCATAGGGATGGCAGGATGGGAAGTATCAATATAGATGTTTTTACCCCCCACAAGATGTCATGAAAAATACTTTTTTTAATTCCCTCAATCTTTTTAAATGAAAAAATTCCCTCCCCATCCATGATTTGTCAGGTAATCATGAGGATCATAACCAGCTGCATTTGATTGAAATATCAATCGGATGACCGCTCATCTGGCGGTTTTGCTCTCCGTACAGCTCATGCATCTCCGGACTGAGAGCAAGATAATTTCGTTGGTTCAATAAAATCTCGCGATAACTTTTTTTGTCAGTGCCTGACTGTATGCATTCGCCATTCTTTGCTACCACGAATGTCGTGACCTCACTAAATCCTAAGGTTCTTGTTTCTCTGGAAGACATCGATATTGGAGAACCGGTACCGTAGTCCCTGGCGGGAATGTGTGTTTTAACAAAAGTATGATTCCGGTATTTGTCAATCCTGCAGGATTGTTCCATAATGCTTCGGGCGTTGTTCTCCAGATAGCTGATCCGAGAATATTTGCGAAAACTATGAAAAAAAGGAGAGGGAATGAGATTTCCAGTGAATTAACCGAGTTCATCCCATTGAGAACGTTTTCGGTAAATAATGACACCAACCACAATCAGGACAATCACAATGATACCCAGAACAATGAATAAACTTCCTCCAATATTTGGGATAGGCAGGCTAAATCCCGACGAGAGTTGTTGCTGGCGTGCGAGTGCGTCCGTGTAGGATTCATTCCCTTTTGAGAAAGCATCCTGTGCCTTCAACCGGGCCTGTGCATAATTACCATTGGCGATATCATCATTAGCAGTGGAGAGATAACTCACCGCCACTTCACGTTTGGTGATAATGGCGGGAAGCTGGTTATCATTGGCCGTGCTGGAGTTCCCTTTAAACCAGCTGATTACGGCATCCACATTATTGATGGGGATTTGTGCGTCTGCAACTTCATTTTCCGCCCAAGCCTTGTCGAGAGCTTTTTCTCCATCCTGCATGGCAGTAGTTGCTGCGTTGAGATCAGAAAGCGCTGTTGCATACTGATTCGAAGGAAGGGACCGGGCAGAGTCCAAGTCCTGCTTGGCCTCATTATATTTTGCCTCAGCCGCACTGGTGTCGATACCCAGTGCAGCCTTTTCATCGATATGCGTCCGGTAGACCTGAAGGTCCGCATCACGGGAAGAAATGACCGAAGCTACTTCCGCGGTGTTGATGACAAGTGCCGTATTTTCAACCTGCGTACTGGTGATTGCTTGTCCATTCGAATTATATTCCGTGATCCTGATGACGGTTTTATTGGACGTCTCAGTCACAGCAGGTGCAACTCCTTCCAATGTAACCCGTACAGACACCTCATCTGTTGTTTTATAGTTGAGCTCAAACCCGCTTATTGCAAGGGTCCGTCCTCCCATAACGGGTCGTAAATTTTCAATACCGTTCACAATAATGGTGTAAGTCCATGTGGGTTTATCGAGTTCAGTGAAAAGCTGGAGCTCGTCATCAGAGGGAAATACTCCGGAATTATCAATCTTGAAGGCCACCGTTACCGGAGTTGCCGGAGTCAGCGACCCTGAAGGATCAATCGATAATGATGATACAGAAAACGCAGACACGACCTGAATGCACACAACGAGAAATAGTATAAAAACAGTCCATTTCATTAATCCCTTCATGGTAAACCTCATTCGAATAGAGGATCTATGCCCTCTTCAAACATAGTCGATTTTTTCTCCTTGGACTTTATAACATCTTCCTTTGTTTCTTTTGCAATATCGAGAAGTTCCTTGATCCTGGGTGCATTTCCAACAGTCGCCAGCATCACGACCGCTGCAACATATTCACTGCTGACCGGGTAATCACCACCACGCACCTCGACACCCGCAATGTTCTCTTCAACCCAGCTTTTTGCTTTTTCAACACCTTTACGATCCATTTCATCCGGCGGACCCGCGAGCAGTACGAGGGCCCGCTCTGCAGTAGAGTAGTCGCAGGGAAGGGTAAGCCTGCCAAGCATTGCCCTGCGTACAAGCGAAACGATTTTTGCGGTTTTGTCTTCCCCGAGCAGTACTTCTTCATTTGCCTCCCGCTTGCCGCCAAACTTGTCCTTCAGACCTCTGATAAGTCCCCGTTTCTTCTTTGTCTGCCTGCTCATCACCTCGCTGATTGCATATCCCACAGAAGTTATACCTCCACCCCGGAGGGTGTTGATAATTTCACTTGAGTCAACAACCATCTCACCAACGCCCATTTTACTTACTTCGCCAGCCCGGAAAAGCACGCCAAACCTCCGAACCACTTCGTTATTCAGGCGCTGAAATGCACTTTTTACGCTTTCACCCTCATTTTTCCAGGCGCTGTTGTCAAAAATAAAAGTGTTATCGCACTCATTGACCAGCGTGGTCAGACTGCGGGCTGCATTATAGGAATACAGCCGCCCTTCTTCGGGTGCTGGGATGATTCCGAGTGCGTAGACCGGTTCGCGGTAAATGCGTTTAAGATGTCGTGCAAGTACTGGTGAACCACCGGATCCGGTACCGCCTCCAAGACCTGCAACGATGACAAACGCATCAACATCATGGGTACCCCGGGTGTCAATAGCACTGATAACGCTGTCAATTTCATCTGCCGTGACACGTGCCCCGGTTACATTATCAGTACCGACTCCATGACCTTTAAGCATGGTCTGCCCTATAAGTATCCGGTCTTTCATCTCAATATTTTTTAAACCCATCAGGTCCGTTCGCGCTGTGTTGACGGCAATTCCCCTGAAACTGGTTGTTCCGAGCTTTCTATCCTGCTCGATAAACATATCGACAATTTTGCCGCCCGCTTGACCAAAACCTATGAAAAATACGCGCATCTGGTGACACCATCCAATGGGCTGTTAGATAATTATATTTTTCTTATTCGTTTAAGTGATTTTGCTGTTATTACGGTTGATTTCGACAATACAAAAACTTTCTTATAATCTCTCCGAGGGTATAAAACTAAATTACGGTAATTATCCGGAGCCTTTTTCATTTCGCCCTGAAAATACTATAGAATACTTATTATGAAGATCGGAATAATCGGTGGCGGATTAACAGGACTTGTTGCTGGCAGCAGGCTCGTACATGAGCATGAGGTTGACCTGTTTGAGAAAATGCCTTGCCTCGGCGGTTGTCTTTCATCATATAACGTGAACGGTTACTGGATAGAGAAGTATTATCACCATTGTTTCTCCCATGATACCAGACTTTTTGGGTTAATAGATGAATTAGGGCTTTCCGGGAAGATTGAATGGAAAACGGTTACAACCGGATATTTTGTGAGAAACAAGATCTACCCACTGAACACCCCTCTGCAGATCCTGGCCTACCCGGGATTGTCTCTCATTGATAAAATGAAACTTGGTTTATTCACCTTTAAAGCAAAAAAAACAAGTCTTGTAACCCTCGATGATATTCCGGCTGATCAGTATATTATTGAACATCTCGGAAAAAACATTTATTCGTCATTTTTTGAACCCCTTCTGAAAAGTAAATTCGGGGAACGGAGAAAAGATGTTTCTGCAGCTTGGTTATTCAACCGTGTTGCAATCCGGTCTGACCGTGGTATTTCCGGAGAACATCTGGGATACCTGAAGGGGGGATTTCATCAGATTATTGATGCACTTGAAAGATTTATTGAATCAAAAGGAGGGAGGATTCAGAAACGTACCCCGGTTTCATCTGTTTCTTACCGGAACGGAGCGTGGGAGATAAACGGTACACGTTATGATACGATTATTTCTACTATCCCTCCCCAGGAACTCGAAAAGATTGGCGGCCCGGTACTACCTCCTATTCCCTATCAGGGAGCTGCATGCATGATTCTCGCCATTAAACGAGACGTAACCGGGGGCATTTACTGGCTGAACATGAAAGATCCTGCTCCCTATGGTGCAGTAGTTGCTCACACAAATTTTATTCCTGCCGACAGATATGGCGAACATATCGTATACCTTGCTTCGTACTTTTCCGGCATGGTTCATCCGAATCTTGACGCGCAGATGCTTAAGGATTTCTGTACCCGTTTTTCCCTGACAAAGGATGAGATCCATTGGCATAAAATGGCAGTCGATTCCTGGGCAGGGCCGGTTTATACAACAGGTTATCGCTCGCTCATCCCATCTTATGAACAACGGGGGCTTTTTTTGGCAGGGATGTTCTCCCGGACAAATTATCCCGAAAGAAGTATGGAAGGATCCATACGTGCTGGATCCGAAGTAGCCGATTGCATCAGATCCGGGAGTTCAAATGACTGCCCCTGACGTGACCGCAATCATACCAGTTTTCAATGATAAACATTCACTTGAGATTGCCATCCCCCGGTCTGTTGAAACCCTGTCCCTGGTTACAGAAGAATTTGAACTGATTATTGCAGAGGATGGCAGCACTGACGGAAGTGCCGGTCTTGTACGCCAGTATGAACAGCAGGATTCGCGTATTCATCTTCTTCATAGTGATGAACGCCTGGGACGCGGTAAAGCGCTTAACCGGGCAATTTCTGAGTCCAGAGGAGAAATCGTATGTTATTATGACGTGGATCTCGCAACCGATATGCGTCATCTTCCCGAGATTATACATGTAATCCAAGAAGGAGCGGATATCGCTACCGGATCACGGCTCATGCCCGGAAGCGATATTGTGCGTTCCGGTGGTCGTGAGATAGCAAGTCGTTCCTATAATTTTCTTGTCAGATTATTTCTGGGAAGCAGGATTTACGATCACCAGTGCGGGTTCAAAGCATTTAATAAAGGACATATATCCTGCATCCTTCCAGCCATCCACTCAAACCACTGGTTCTGGGACACGGAACTCCTTGTCCGGGCACAACGGAATGGATGCGTCGTGCGGGAATTTCCCGTTCGCTGGAGAGCCGGCAAAGGGACAACGGTAAAAATAAACGACGTTTTTGAAATGGGATCCTCGATTCTGATATTGTGGTGGCAGATTCATGTATCGAAAAGTTAGTGCAATCGTTATACCGACCATTATTGCCATCAGTATCATCGCATATATGCTCTTCAGGGTCTGGGATGATCTGCTTGAAGCCCTCCGGCATGTAGTCCCGGGATATCTTGCCATTGGCGTGGGAATCTGCCTAGCTGCATGGTGGCTCCGTGGCTGGAGATATCAAACTATCCTGCGAAGCCTCAGTTACCAAATCAGTCTCGTTGTTTCTACGGCATGTATATTTGTCAGCCAGACCGCCAACCTCGTTGTCCCTGCACGTCTTGGCGACTTTGTACGGGTATTTATTCTCAAGCATGAATATGACACCACCTATTCAGAGGGAATTTCCTCGGTTGTCGTTGAGCG
>Ga0187854_10000182_pt1 | contig 96285 bp, 92 predicted proteins | sample June2016WEW_6_15_FD_132445 | JGI IMG/M metagenome (GOLD analysis project Ga0187854, IMG submission 132445) | Peatland microbial communities from SPRUCE experiment site at the Marcell Experimental Forest, Minnesota, USA - June2016WEW_6_150 | ecosystem: Environmental > Terrestrial > Soil >... | reverse complement strand
GATAACTTGAGCAGTAAAGAGGTTATCAGTGACGGGGAGAAGGAGGAAGGGGCGGTTTCCTATTATGATCAGGAGCTCAGGGAAGAACCGGAAGTTGCAGATAACTTGAGCAGTAAAGAGGTTGCCAGTGCCGGAGAGGAGGAGGAAAAAGGGGCAGTTTCCCTTTATGATCAGGAGCTCAGGGAAGAACCGGAAGTTGCAGACAACTTGAGCAGTAAAGAGGTTGCCAGTGCCGGAGAGGAAGAGGAAAAAGGGGCAGTTTCCCTTTATGATCAGGGGCTCAGGGAAGAACCGGATACTGAAGGCTCCCTGAATAACCAAGGGGTTACCTATGCTTCTGCCGGAAGATACGAAGAAGCGATTTTATGTTACGATCAGATCCTCAGGAATAATCCGGAGAATATTGATGCCCTGAACAACAAAGGGGTTGCCTGTGCTGCTTTAAAAAAGGGTGAAGAGTCTGTCATATATTTTGATAAAGTCCTGAAGATTAATCCGAGACATGAACTCGGTCTGACCAACAAGGGTGGTGCCATAGCAGGCCTGAAGAAGTACGATGCGGCAATCGCCTGTTTTGACAAGGTCATCAGGATCAATCCGGATAATTCTGATGCATGGTACAATAAAGGAGTAACTCTTGCCAATCTTGGAAGGTATGAAGAAGCTATTGGATGCTACGATCAGGTCCTCCGGATTTGTCCGGATAATCCAAACGCCCTGAACAACAAAGGAATTGCGTATGGTGCCTTAAAAAAGTACGAAGAGGCAGTTCTCTGTTACAATGATGCTCTCAGGATTAACCCGGAACATGCGCTCTCATTGATCAACAAGGGGGTTGCCCTTGCTGCTTTAGGGAAGTATGAAGAGGCTGTTGCGTGTTTTGATGCGATCCTCAGGATTAACCCGGATTATGCGGATGCATGGTACAATAAAGGCATAGCTCTTGAAGTTCTGGGAAAGACTCAAGAGGCAGTTCTCTGTTACGATCAGGTCCTCCGGCTAAGTCCCGATAACGCCGATGCCCTGAACAACAAACGAGTAATCTGTTCTACCCTGAACAAGGAAGAAGAGTCTGTCGTGGGTTCTGATGAAGACCTCCTGATCAAACCGGGTACTGCTAGTGCTTTGTACAGTAAGGGAATAGGTTTTACCGATCTGAAAAAGTTTAATGAAGCCATCGCGTGTTTTGATGCGGTCCTCCATATTAATCCGGATAATGCGGACGCATGGTATAACAAGGGACGCGCTCTTGCCAGACTAAAAAAATTGGATGAAGCTATTGCCTGTTTTGACGAGGTCATTAAGATCAATCCGAAGAATGAACTTGCTTCTATGAATAAAGGAGCTGCCCTTACCGATATGGAAGAGGACGAAGAAGCCATTGCGTGTTTTGATGCTGCCCTCCAGATCAACCCTGATAACGCTGATGCATTGTATGACAAAGGAGTGAATCTTGCCAATCTCAAGCGGTACGATGCGGCTATCGCGTGTTATGATCAGGCCATAAAGATTAATCCGGATAATCCCGAGGCTCTGAACAACAAAGGAGTTGCATATGCCGCACTAAAAAAATACGAAGAGGCTCTCGAATGTTTTAATACAGTCCTCAAACTACACCCGGACAATGAATTGGCCAGTCTTATCAAAGGAATTACACTTGCCGCCCTGAAAATATCTGATAATGCGACAGCATGTTACGATCAGGAATAACCCGGCCACCTGCGGGATCCGGAAAAAAACAGTGGATATATCATTACCCCCCGCTGGCCGGCGGGAAGACCTTTGTCCTCAAGTGGTTCGGGCGGTGACAAATAAGATTACGTTCTTATCACTTTCTCCGCAAAATATCAGGGCATCGGGTATTCCTGTCCAACCCATATCCCGCTGCTTGGCAGCCCGGTTAAGCCAGCTTTAATCCAACCTTTAAATAATCCTGTTCTCTAACCATACACCAGAAAAACCAGGTTTACTCTATGAGCAGACGACAATTCAGACCGGATGACCCGGAACGACGTCAATGGCAGGATCCTGAAGAGATTCTTTCCTCTATCGGTATAGTACAGGGCATGGTATTTGTCGATATGGGATGTGGCGACGGGTACTTTGCCCTTCCTGCAGCCCGAAAAGTTGGTTTTCTGGGGAAAGTATATGCGAATGATATTGATGCCGGTGCTGTTGAACGGCTCCGGCGACGGGCAGTACAGGAAAGGCTGGACAACCTTTTTACCGAAGTAAAGGAGGCTGAAGAAACGATCGTCTGTCAAGGATGTGCAGACATCGTGTTTTTCGGCATAGACCTTCATGATTTCCGGGATCCGGCAAAAGTGCTTTTAAACGCAAAAAAGATGCTCCGCCCTGAAGGGCGACTGGTAGACCTTGACTGGAAAGATCAACCCATGGCGTTTGGTCCCCCGCTGGAAAAGCGGTTTTCGATTGACAAGGCCCGGAACCTGATTGGATCAGCCGGATTCCCTATAGTATCTGTGCAGGACGCGGGACAATATCACTACCTCATCATTGCCGGGCGATAAACCTGCAAAGTGGTATGCAGCTGCATTTCCCTGTATCCCTGTCGAAATTCCAAGAGGAGGGACGGGGAAGGAGTGTGCCTGTGCGATGCATTATTGAATACTGGATTCCGGCCAGGACCGGCAGCTGCAGAATACTGTACGGGAACTTGCCAGCGAAGGTAAAAAAGTACATCGAGGCCATAAAACCTGAAGCGGCGTATTTTCGGTCAAAGATGAGCAGCGTACCATGATCATGATGGTGAACATCCCAAACGAGGATAATATGGTTGCAATGATTGAGCCCTTCTGGCTTGATTGGGATGCCTCCGTCTCCTGCGCACCCGCGATGTCGCCTGCAGATCTCGAGAAGGCGGGTAAGGACATGGAGAATCTCGCAAAGGAGCGGTGTTAGCCGGTGGGGAAGGAGATTTTTTACGGAAAATAACTTGCCCGGATAATGTTGTCAAAATCGGTTGTCCTCGATCTCACCTGATGACAAACGCAGGAACCATGAGATCAGCAGAACGCGATTTCTCATACCTCTCATAAGACAGACCCCATTTTTTGGAGTTATTTTTCAGATAGACAGAAAAGACCTGCGATCCTGCCCCCGTATCAATCCAAAATAACATAAAAAGATTAAGACGGTTACGAGGATCCGGAATCATCTCCGGATCCTGTACACCACAGCAACGGTGCCAATTGCCAGCGCACCGACGATGGTAAAGGGCGAAAGTTCAGTACGTGTCGGTACTGGAATAGTCCCACTTCCCGGTGCAAACACCGCAGCTACCTGGGCGACCTGTCCTCCCTGGACATCGACCGAGGACGACCAGTCACTATAACCGGGGAGTTTCATGTTTATGATATGGGTACCCGAAGCTACATTATAGATAGTAACGGGGGCAACCCCTCTGAACTGACTGTCAAGGTATACCTGTCCACCGGCGGGTGATGAGGAGGCAAAGATTGATCCAGCTGCTCCCACTGCTCCGGAAGAGGCTGACGAGCTTTGCGGAGCTGCAGACGGCTGGGTAAATACGGCGCTGATATACGAGATCTTCCCGCCGGTTACTTCAACAGTTTGCGTAAAATCCGTATATCCCGGAATGTGAAGGAGTATCGTGTGGGATCCGGGATTGACGGAGATGACATTAAAAGTATTCCCGGATGAGGTGGATCCTTTGTAAATTCCGTCGAGATATACCAATGTTCCGGGCAGGTTCGAGGTAATATCCATCGAACCAAATCCCGACGACGACGAGTAGGGGACCATAGCCAGGTTAATAACCGTTCCCTGTCCGGCTACAACATTTTCTGTACTTGTCATGACCTCGTACCCGGCAAGATGGAGCTCGACCATGTGTGCTCCTTCAGACAGCGAACTGACGGTTACGGGTGATGCGCCCTCGTAATTTCCATCAACATACACATCCGCACCCAGGGGAGTCGATTCCACAAACAACGAACCGTACGACACGAGCGGAACAAGGTTCGCATCGACTTCCATACCGGCTCCGTTATCCACATACACATTGGTTATATAGGCTTCATACCCGGGATAATCAATCTCGACAGTATGATATCCCGGCATCAGGCCGGTGAATATATAGGGTGTTGTTCCGGTATTATACCCGTCAAGGATAACAACCGCTTCTGAGGGGTCGGAGGTAACAGTAAGCGAACCTGATGGATAATACGAAGTTATCGGGAAAGAATATCCCGGGGGATAATAATACGTTGGTAAATAGACCGGACCTGAAGGATACACCAGTACTGTTACAGGGACTACGGGGATAGTCGGCGTCGGGGTGACTGTTGTGGTCGTTGGCGGTATGGTCTGAGTACCGGGTAATGTTGTTTCCGGTATGGTCTGGGTAACCGGTACTGTCGTGGGAGTCCGTGTAACAGGTACCGTCGTTTGCTGGACAGTGGGGGTTGGAGTTGCCCGGGTGGTTTCCGGTGTTCTCACCGGGAATGAAAAGGTTGGTTGTATAGTCGTTTCACGCCGGGGCGGTTGTAGAGGGTGGGAGATGGGAAACTCTACCTCTCCGGAACGGTGCTGGATTGGAGAGGTGGGTGAACTGGTGACTTTCGCGGGGTTCACTATGGAGGGGGGTGCCGGTAGCATTTATCTGATTGTTCTCTGGTGCATCCTGTGCTTCCACTACAATAACAGCGACTGGCATGAGGATTACACCAAGAACGAAGACTAAGCAGGACAGGGACAGCAGATATTTCATTACAATCATCCATAGTATTTTTGGGATTTCTATAGAAATCTCAATACTTATTATTTCTTTGGGCAATTACAAAATTTGTAATGATTTTGCACCCGAGGAATCCCCACTAGGGGCTGCTTATGACTATAACTGGTTATCTTTGCATTGCCGGAGTTTGTATTCTGGAACCTGAAGAATGAACCGTCCCCAAGCAAAGTCAACGTCAGATCTTGATTCACATTCGATTAATTCGATCAATATCGAGTCCTTTTCGCATATGAATACTGTTTTAGGATTTTCCGGTCACCATTCATCTCACATCTGTTGTCGGGAGGGCAGAGGAAATTCTCAATTACAATCCCATACAATACACACGCATGGATCCTGATGCTGCGACTCGTGATCATAAAGGACTGACCGAACCAGAAGCACGTGAACAGCTTAGAAAGTTTGGCAAGAACAGGATAACATCCCGGCACGAGATCACGTTCCTCGGTATAGCAAAGGAAGAGATCACTGAACCCATGATCCTCCTGCTCCTTGCTGTTGGAGTATTTTACACAATCCTGGGAAACCTTAACGACGCTCTCACGCTCTATGCCATCATTGCAACACTCGTCCTTGTCGAGATCGCCAATGAATACCGGGCAAAAAAAGCCATCTCATCACTCGCACAGCTTGCCGAGCCAAAAACGAGGGTCGTACGCGACGGTACAATCAAAGAAGTTGCTACCGACGTGATAGTTCCGAAGGATCTCTTGGTATTTGTCCCCGGGACAAGGGTAGCGGCAGACGGCAGAGTTGTGTCTGCCGTCAGCCTCCAGGTTGACGAATCTTCACTGACTGGTGAATCGTTTCCTCAGGATAAGGTGCCGGGCGATGAGGTATTTGCAGGCACTCTCGTGATCGCAGGAGAGGGAATGATGGAAGCCGGGTTTACCGGCGGAGCAACCCGTATCGGGAGACTCACTGTACAGGCTCAGGAGATACGGCAGCCGAAGACCCCGCTCCAGCTTGCGATGAAGGCGCTCGTGAAAACGCTGGTCTTTGTTGCTTTATTCTTCTCGGTTATTATTCCTCTTATCGGATTTTTGCAGGGACAGCCTCTCCGCCAGATGTTCCTTACCGGCCTTGCACTTGCGTTTGCCACTATCCCGGAAGAGCTCCCGATAATCATCACGATGAACCTGGGTCTGGGCGCTTATATGCTTTCGAAAGAGAACTTTCTTGTAAAGAAATTAAAAGCTGCTGAGACCCTGGGTAACGCCACCGTGATTGTCACTGACAAGACCGGAACGCTGACCGAGAGCGCCATGCGTGTGGTTACGCTCTTTCCCGATCGTGATGCCGGTCTAATCCTGCGTTCTGCCCGCTCTGCAATGACGGATCTATCCGATTCGATCACCGATCGCGCCATCATTGGTGCTGCTGACATCCAGCACATCTCTCCCGATCCAAGCCGGGTGATACGGGAACGCTCATTCGAGACGGGAAAAAAGACCCGGGCGCTTATCCGGGATCACAACGGGAGCCTTGTCCTGTATATGATCGGCGCCCCTGAGGAGGTGCTTACCGGAGTATCCGGCGACACTAAGGATGCAACTGCAGCACTTGCAAAAGAAACTGCCCGGGGGCAGCGGGTGATAGCAGTGGCACACCGGACACTCAGTCCTGCAGAAAGGGAAATTCCATTACCAGCACTTGAACGGGACCTAGAACTCGACGGCCTGATAGCGATTGAAGATCCCCCGCGGCCCGGTGTCAGGGAAACGATTGAACGGGCACAACGGGCCGGCATCAGGATTATCATGGTGACGGGTGACCATCCGCAGACAGCAGCCGCTATCGCCGGGGAGGTGGGGATTCCCCATACTCGCGTACTTGAAGGAAAAGATCTTGATGCACTCAAGGATACCGATCTTCGCACCGAGTTAGACAGCGTTTTTGTGTTTGCCCGGGCCACACCCCAGCACAAGTACCGGATCGTCAAAACCCTTCAGGAGAAAGGAGAAGTCGTGGCGGTCACCGGGGATGGAGTTAACGATTCGCTGGCACTGAAGGGTGCAGACATCGGGATTGCGATGGGAATCAAAGGTACTGATGCCGCAAAGGAAGCTGCCGATATTGTGATTGCTGATGACAACTTCATTACAATCGGCAAAGGTATCTTTGAAGGCAGGCGTATATTCGACAATCTCTCCAAGGGTGTAAAGTATTATCTCTCGGTAAAGATCGCCCTCATTGCAGTCTTCACTGCATCGCTCGCAGCCGGTATCCCGTTTCCCTTCTCGCCTATCCAGATCATCCTGCTGGAACTCTTTATGGACCTCGGAGCCTCTGCATCATTTGTTGCAGAACCCCCTGAGCCATCTATCGATCAGCGCCCGCCGCATGATCCGCGGATCCCGTTCCTGAATACCCCGATGTTGGCAGGTATTGCGCTGGGCGGGGGTGCCCTCTGGGTTACGGTGTTTATACCCTACTGGTCAGCACTGTACCTGAGTATGCCTCTCGCGGCTGCCCAGACTGCCGCGTTCTCCTCGTGGATGATCGGGCATATCCTGCTCGCGTTCTTCTCACGATCAGCGCATGATCCGCTCTACCGGATCGGGGTGTTTTCAAACCGCGTGATGGTTCTGTGGGCGGCGGGAGCATCAGTATTTCTCGCACTCCTCCTGGGAGTCCATGCAATCGGACAGCGGTTCGGCATAACGCATATTACTGCCGGAACAATTTTTATTATTACCGGTTTTGCATTCGTATGCATGGCAGGTTTCGAGCTGGCAAAAATCGCTAAAAAAAGTGAAAGCCTGACAAAGGGATAGAACGGGATCCCGGCGGAATCCCCCTTTTTTTTAAAAATAATGCGTTCAGAAGCATCCGGCAGATCCGGCAATATCACCGTATCGGAACACGATTTGCCCGGAAATCCTTGGTTGCAAACCTTTTTTTCAGCATTGAGAAGGACCTGACCATCATGCACACCCGGTATGCTACTATGAGAAGTGTATTAACAGTTCAGGCATCAAAGCTACCGGAAGAACACCCGATGCAGGGAAAAGGATCGCACTACATGGCTGTCGCAATACAAATCCGGAATTTAACCCGGCGATTTAACGATCTGGTCGCCGTGGACAACATATCTTTTGATATCGATCACGGAGAGATCTTTGGCCTGCTCGGCCCCAATGGTGCCGGGAAAACAACGACCCTGTCGATGCTTTCGACCATGCTCAAACCCACCTCAGGTTCAGCGACGATCAATGGCATCGATATTGAACAGGATGAGGATGGCGTACGGAAATCCATCGGTATTGTCTTCCAGGATCAGAGCCTTGATGAAGAACTGACTGCATGGGAAAACATGGACTTTCACGGGCGTCTTTACCGTATCCCCGCGGACATCAGGAAGCAGAGGATCACCGAGCTCCTGAACCTTGTCGAGCTCGAAGACCGGAAAAATGACATTGTAAAAACATTTTCCGGAGGGATGCGGAGGCGCCTTGAGATCGCCCGGGGTCTTCTCCACCATCCTTCGGTCCTCTTCTTAGATGAACCAACTCTTGGGCTGGATCCCCAGACCCGCAACCACCTCTGGCAGTATATTGCAACCTTGGCAAAGGAGAAGGGGATTACTATCATCCTCACCACACATTACATGGATGAAGCGGACCGGTTATGCAACCGGATCGCCATCATCGATCACGGAAAGATCATTGCCCTCGATACACCAAAAAACCTTAAAGATGGGATCGGGGGAGACGTCGTGACGATCAAATCTCCCGATCCGGCAGCCATTGTCGCCGTCCTGACTGAACCGTGGATCACCCGCACGGAAAAACATAAGGATGAAGTGAATATCAGCCTGCAGAACGCCGAACAGCATATCAGCGCCATCGTGACGCTGCTCACCACACACCAGGTCTCCATCGAATCCATCGCCATACACAAACCAACGCTTGAAGACGTGTTTCTCTCCTTTACCGGAAAAACCATCCGGGAGGAAGAAGCGGACCATAAAACGAACATGCGCATGTACCAGAGGAGGGTGAGGCATTAATCATGGACATCATCTATACCATCTGGCTCCGGAATATGAAACGCTACATACGGTCAAAGAGCCGGATCATCGGGAGTATAAGTATGCCGCTCTTCTTTCTGCTTTTTTTGGGGTTTGGCCTGAACTCTGTCGTGCAGTTGCCCGGGCTCGGCGGTAACTATATCGTGTTCCTTATCCCGGGCATGGTAGCGATGAGCGTGCTGTTCACCTCCGTCTTTTCCGGGATACAGATCATCTGGGACAAACAGTTCGGATTTTTAAAAGAGACTCTTGTGGCGCCGGTCTCGCGGCTTGAGATCATGTTAGGCCAGACACTTGGCGGGGCGACGACTGCAGTCCTCCAGGGATTCATGATCCTTGTCCTTTCCGTGTTCATCGGACTCCATATATTAAGCCTGACCGGGTTTCTCCTCGCTTTTATGTTCATGGCATTGATCGGTATATCGTTTACCGCTTTTGGGATCGCCATTGCATCGCGAATGGAGGATATGACCGGTTTCCAGCTCATCATGAACTTTGTCGTATTTCCGATTTTCGGCCTCTCCGGCGCACTATTCCCTATCAGCTCATTGCCAGCGTGGGTGGGTCCGGTTACCCTTCTGGATCCGCTGACGTATGGTGTTGAAGGCATCCGGTATGGCCTGACCGGGGTCTCACAGGTCAACCCGCTCGCGTGTTTTGCGGTTATCGGAAGTTTTGCACTGGTGATGACCGTGCTCGGGGCCTTCCTGTTCAGGAAGATCAAGTTCTGAACCGGGCGTCCCTCATTTTAGTCCGGTTACCATTACCTGGTGCCAGACTCAATCCTTCCGGTGGACTGAAGCGTTCCTTTTATATGCCTCTTTTACGTAAAAACACCATCAGATGGATACGGAGATCCGGGACCGGTTTGTAACCCGGTGGCAGAAATACTGCCCCGGTGCTGAGCTGCCAATTACCTTTGAGGTCAGTGAGAAGTGCAGGACTACAGAGAAAGCAAAAACCCCGGATGGCTGGCGATGCATTATCTGCGATCTTGCACGGGTGAGGATGGGGACATCCCTTGTCTTTGACCAGTCCTCGGTAACCTGCAGCGGTGGGCAGTTTTATCTGGGGTATGACACACACCGCAGTGAGAACTTCCGTTACTTCCTGTCTGACGGAAAACCGGGCGTGGTAGAGGGCGAGCGCTACAAAAGGACACCAGAGATCGTCGATGAGATCACACGGAATCATGTTTCCCTCCCAGCCGTTGCTAACTATTACATGTTCAGGCGCTGGGATAAGCTGACTGGCGCTGACAACCCTGATGTGGTAATCTTCTTTGCACGGCCTGAGGTGCTGTCAGCACTCTTCACACTTGATAATTTTGACCAGGCAAACCCCAACGGAGTCATCTGTCCATTTGGTTCGGGATGCTCCTCGATCATTCACTATCCCCGGCTTGAGCAGCAGAGTAATCACCCGCGGGCAGTATTCGGGATGTTTGATCCATCAGCCCGACCCTGTGTTCCGTTGGATATCCTGACTATCGCTATCCCGATGAAGAAGTTTGAAAAGATGATTGGGTTCATGGACGAGAGTTTCCTTACGACAAAGACATGGGACAAGGTGAAATCAAAAATTGCCCGGAGCACTGCGTTGCAATCGTCATAATTACGTTCAGCGCTCACACCTTTATACGCCTTATTACAGCATCGGATGCTGTTCCGGGAACCCTCACGATCAAAAAAGTTTAATGGAGAGCGTTTTAACAATAATTACATATCTTATTTTCCCTGATAAGAGGTGAGATTACGTATAAACTTGCTGTATTCAGTTGCGTAGTAATTTTGTTGCTTATCGCCGGCTGTACCACAATTCCATCTGATACCGGCGCACATCAGCCGACGTCACCTGTTCCGGAACTTTCTGTTCCAACACCATCTGTCACGGTTGTACCAAATCCCGTTTTACCCATGAATGCACAGGTTGTACTGGGAACCAAAGAAAACCCGTTCACAGCGTCCATCGACAGTTTCGAGGTCGATTCCCCGTCAGAACCCGGTCAAGAGACGATAACTATTTACGTAGCGGTAAAAAATAACGGGACAGAGCCCATCCAGTTAGTCTGGTTCAGCAGACTTACGGACATTTCTGGCAAAATCTACGGGGGAATTGGGATATCACATGGAGGTACTGGTGCACGGTCCGGCCTGATTTACCCGAATATGACTGAAGCGGCACGGGACTATGTTGTCGTTCCTGAGGCGGATTTTGCACAATTGTCCAAAGGTGCAATACTTGACGTTTACTTCATGGAAAAAAAGTCAGATACGCTTTCCCTGGTGCCTGATTACCATGTTCGATGGGCTATCGATCCCGCCGTAATTGCCTAATCCATTTTTTTTGATATCTTCCTGAGACGACTGCTGATTCCTGTTGTCAGGTGAAGGATTGGTGTTTACCACCTCATCATGAATAGTATCCCGGTTCCCGCATTTGGGTTACTCCTCCCGTTTCAGGATGATTCCGGGGAAGGGAGAAATCCCGGTCTTCCTTATTTTTAAAAAATCTAAGGGGATTACAGATATTTAACTATTGCAGGAAAAACTGCAGATGAGAGAAAAATAGTATGAGCCTTCCATGGATTCATCGGGCCGGTCGTATTAAGGGACGTACTTTATCCCTGGATAAATATACCCGCGGAAATCGTCTTCTGTCACCGAAAGATCGAACTGATTAATAATTAAATCACGGAATTCTTTTTCAAGTATTAAATCCGGAACCTTCTTTGTCTGTTTCCTGTAAAACCTGACCCATTCTGCCCAGAGCAGCATACACTGCACATCACAGACAGCATGAGGTTTTACATGCCTCGACAAAAATTCCTGAAATGTTTTCAATTCATTCAGTTCTTCAGAGCTGACTTCTATCCCCAGATTATTGTAATTTTTTTCCAGCTCACTTCCCTTTGGTATATCCGGGTAACCTTCGAACAGGACTATATCTGTGCTTGAGGGTGTTTGTTGAGCTGGCAAGGGAAATGCATACGGCTGATTAATTCCGAATGTTTTACTGACCTCTGAACTCTTCATCGCGGAAATGGAAATCACCATGCTATGTTTCAGACAGGGAATTTATAGTCAATTGCCTAAAAAACAAATTTTGAAACATTTTTTGAAACATTTCTATTAACGGGTTTTTTTCGCGATCCGATATTTTTATGCATCATGGCACGATATGAGGAGAAGTGATGAACCAGACAGAGACCGCTGATCGGGTTGCAGAAATCATGCTGGTTTTTGCCCGGCTGACCGGCCTTGAACCGGCAGGGGCTCTCCCGCAGCGCTACCTGTGGACAGACGCGTTTGCCGTTTGCAACTATCTTGAACTTTTCCGTCAGACAGAGGATAAAACCTACCAGGAACTAGCCCTGCGTCTTGTTGATCAGGTGCATCATACGCTCGGGCGGCACCGTAACGATGATCCACGTACTGGTTGGATCAGTGGTCTCCCTGAACGAGAAGGTGAGCTACATCCAACTTTAGGAGGGTTGAGGATAGGAAAACAACATAAAGAACGAGGTCCAGACGAGCCATACAACGAGCGCCGCGAATGGGACCAGGACGGGCAGTACTATCATTACCTGACGAAGTGGATGCATGCGCTTAACCAGGTAAGCCAGGTTACCAAGGATGTAAAATATCTCAGGTGGGCAATCGAACTGGCGCAAACTGTTCATGCCGGGTTTACCTACCTGCCCCGTCCCGGTGGCCGGAAAAGGATGTACTGGAAGATGAGCACCGATCTAACCCGTCCGTTAGTTCCTTCCATGGGCCAGCATGACCCCCTTGATGGTTTTGTAACCTACAATGAGCTGCAACTGGCTGCAATACAAGATTTCGCGCAATTGTCGCAACCCGGCCTGAATGAAGATATAGCTGATATAGCTGATATCTGCCGGGGGATGAGCCTTTCAACCGATGATCCACTGGGTATCGGCGGACTCTTTTCCGATGCTTCGAGGATCGCACAACTGACGATAAAGAGAGGTTCTGCCTATGGCAACCTGCTGGAATCCATCCTGGATCCAGCCCTGACGGGACTCGATTGCTTCGCAAAAGGTGGTTCTCTTGGGTTACCCGCAGGTTACCGCCTTGCCTTCCGTGAGCTTGGCCTCTCGATCGGCCTTTCGGGAGCGGGAATGATGGCTGCTTGGATCGAAGAGAACCCGGACGTGTTCGGAAGGTCGGGTGTCCTGAAACGACAAGTGGAATCTCTCGCAGGATATGGACCGGTCGGGAAAAATATCGAACAATTCTGGATGCATGGCATGAACAGGCAAGTTGACACCTGGACCGAACACCGTGAGATCAATATGGTGATGCTTGCTACAAGCCTTGCCCCCAAGGGATTCCTGGTAATTTAGAGATCATGATCCAAAAATAATTTCGTTTATGGCAAATGGATAAAATACCCCTCAATAAATTTGAACAGTTTCCGTCCCCACTTACCTGCCATATTTCGTGATTTGCTTGAGTACCGGTGCAGGGAGTTATCGTATCTGCGGTATCTCCCGTGATTAAAGGGAACCCTGATGGAGAAAAAATTGCCCGGACGCATTTTTTACGGCTATCTAAACTATGGGAAGGGTAAAAATAATATAAAGGTAAGCTTCTCTGAATGCTCGTCATGAACACCGCTGCAAAGAAGCGATACCCGAAAAACCCGGTTTGCGTGGCTGTCAACGTTTCAGAAACCATTAAAAATATCGAAAAATACCGTGAATCCAGATCGTGATAATCCCTTTTAAAAAACAGGGATTTTTATTTATTTTTTACATTTTTTAATAATGCAACGTTTTTTCAACTTGAGCCAGAAGGTCTTTTTCGATAACGGGTTTAATGATATATCCACCGGGTGATGCTTCCTTTGCCCGGGCTATTATGATGTCATTTGAGTGTGCTGTTAAAAAAATGACCGGAATATCATACCGTTTACGGATTTGGCGGGCGGTTTCAATACCATCAAGCTGTCCATCGAGCGTAATATCCATCAGGATAAGATCCGGCTGGGGAACCCGCTCCACCTGCCTGAGAGCATCCTCACCGGAAGGTACTGGTTCCCGGACCTCGTAGCCTGCGTTAGTCAGGATCTCCATAAGATGGAGGGCGATGAGTCCTTCATCCTCAACTATCAGAATTGATTTCTCTGTCATGATGTTCCTGCTGCGTTGTGCTTATCGCTGAACCGGAAGGTGATCTCTGTGCCGGCGTCAGCCTTTAATCCAATCGTGGCTTTTAACTGATGTTTTGCCAGGAAGTACACAAGTCTTAAACCAAGGGTTTGTGCTGTCCTGATATTGAATCCTGGAGAAAGCCCGATACCATTATCACTGATTGTCAGAAAATGGGTTTCGCCTTTACTCTTCAGGGAGATGCGGATGGTACAGGGTTCAGAACGTTCCTTCATACAATCGAATGATTCCGGGAAGGCATATTTGAAAGAATTCGTGACGAGCTCGGTGATGATCAATCCGCAGGGTGTCGCCCGGGTGAGATCGAGAGTGCTATCTGTCTCTACGACAGTTCTAATCGACGAAGAGTGATTATAGCTCAGGGCAACCTGGTGTATGAGAGGGGTCAGGTATTCACTCATGTCAACCTGGGAAAACTTCCCTGTCTTGTATAATGTTTCGTGAATGAGCGCCATACTCCTTGCCCGGTTCTGGAGATCTTTTTTAAGAGCGGATCCGGCGGGGGTTTCATCGTACGATCCTTTCAGGCTGAGGAGTGAGATGAATGCCGTAAGGTTATTCTTTACCCGGTGGTGGATCTCAGAAAGCAGGATCTCCCTTTCTTTAAGAGCTTCATTGAGTTCAATTTCCCGGCGGGTGAGTTCCTCAATTGCGCTGCTAAGGTCATCGTTCTTTTTCGCCAGTTCAGTTTCGGCCATTTTGCGCTCGGTGATATCGTTTCCCTGGGCTATCGTAGAATGGATGGTTTTTCCGTCAGCTTCAAAAAGGGTTGCCGAGTTCCAGAGGACAATCCTGATTTCCCCTTGGCGATTGAGGATGGGAATTTCAACGACATTGAGCTGTTCTCCGCTCATTGTCTTTCTGATGATTTCCATCGACGCATCCAGGTATTTTTTGGGAAAAAGTACACCGAGGTGCTGCCCAATGATTTCGAGTGCAGATCTACCTGTCAGAAATTCGAACGCATGGTTGAATCTTGTAATCCGAAAGTCCGGGTCCCAGACTACTATTGGGGCGTTGGCATAGTTGATCAGGCTTTCAAGGTACAGACTCGTCTCACGTAATGTTTCTTCCATCTGCTCCTGTCTGGTGACATCAAACGCAACTTCTCCGGCACCCACAATAGTGCCTTCCATATCCCGGATGGGAGTGTGGAGTACATGGTAGATCTTTCGGCCCTGACCGTGATTACCGAATTCTATCATCTGGTTCACATTCTCACCCTGCAGTACCTTGCTCCATTCTCTTAGAGTCCGATTCAGCTCTTCCGGTATATCTTTATACAACTCGACCATGCTGGTACCGATCGCGATGTCCCTGCCGGTAATTCGCTTTATCTCTTCTGCATACGCTTCGTTGAAGAAGGTATAACAGAAGTTCGTGTCCTGGGCAGCGATGATCACGTCCGTTCCTTTCGTTATGGCCTCCAGCAATTCGTGAGCCCGCTGTAACTCCTCCTCTTTTTTTTCCATCTTAGTTATTTCACCCCAGGCAACGATCCCTTTGATGATTTTTCCTGCTTTATTCCTTTCTCCTCTCTCCGTAAGCCAACAACTCCCCGGGCCGCTTCAGGAAAAATAACCCTATAAAAAATAAATGTTACCCCTGTATTATAAAGTGACCTGTTTTAGTTGCGTGCGGGAGAGGTTCAAAGTAAAATCCATTCAAAACTGAGATTTGTATGCGCTCAAAAAAACAGGATTTTAATCCATTACACGTGCAATTCTGCATATATTCTCAGGCTTTGAAACCGGGCATGGAACTCCCGACCGCAGCCATAACGGCAAATACCGTGCACCCAACAGCTTTTGGACAGCATACCGAGTACTTTTCTGGATTCACTAATCGGATGACAAGGTCATCATCATGTGCTCAAATCATAAACTTCAAATATCGATCACCGTGATCTCACTTTTATCAGAGAGGGGTGTAGGCGAATATGTGCTTCCTTCCCTTGTAGTCAGATGACCTGAAAAGATCCCCTGTCGCACGGCAGAATACGAAAAAAAAAAATTCTTCCGGATGAGGTTCCTGTGCTGCAAAACCCCGCGCCACCCGTTCTCTGGCAGCCCCAATCAAGGGAATCGTCTTTGACTACGAAAACAGATAACACTACTGGAGCGATATAAAGCATGGAAACACCTCCCCTTGTGAACAACACGCGGGTTGCTGCCATATTTTACGAGGTCTCTGAGATCCTGAAGATCAAGGGAGAGAAATTCAAACCACAGGCGTACGCCAAGGCTGCCCATGCGATTGAGACCCTGCCGGAGGATATCGCGGATATCAGCAAACGGGAAAAACTCGAGGAGATCCCAGGAGTCGGTACCCATCTTGCCGTTAAGATCAAGGAAATTTTAAACACCGGCCACCTCGAGTACCTTGAGAACCTACGGCAGGAGTTACCGCCCGGGGTCCGGGAACTTGCGGAACTGGAGGGTATCGGGCCAAAAAAAGCCATCATCCTGAGCCGCGAGCTTGGCATCACCAATAAAGAAGGACTGGAGAATGCGGCAAAAGCGGGGCAGATCCGGGATCTGCCGGGTTTTGGAGAGCTGAGTGAGAAGAATATCCTGCGCAGTATCATGGCAAAAAATAAGGGGAGGCGTTTCTTACTCGGCCAGGTCCTTCCTGTTGCACAGGACATTGTACAACAACTCGTCGCTCTTCCTGCTACAAAGCAGATCAGCCTTGCCGGATCACTCAGGAGAAAGAAAGAGACTATAGGAGATGTCGATATCCTGGCAACTTCTCCCGAACCTGGTAAGGTTATGGATGTATTCTGCTCGCTTTCTTCTGTTGACCGTGTCTTGGCTCGGGGCCCGACCAGGAGTTCTGTCGTACTTGCCACGGGTCTTCAGGTTGACCTGCGGGTCGTGAAGGAAGACCAGTACGGGGCTGCTCTCCAGTATTTCACTGGGTCAAAGGACCACAATATTTCACTCCGGTGGCTGGCGCTCGAACGTAACTGGAAGCTGAATGAATACGGTATCTCTGACCTTTCGACAGGAAAAAAAATCGCCGGAAAAAGCGAGGATGAAGTATACCGGATGCTGGGCCTGCCGTTCATTGAGCCGGAACTGAGGGAGAACCGTGGTGAGATTGAAGCGGCGCAAAAGGGCAGCCTACCGGATATTGTCCCCTATACTGCAGTGCGCGGAGATCTCCATGTCCACACTTCATGGAGTGACGGGAAAAACACTGTTCTGGAGATGGCAGAAGCTGCAAAATCTCGCGGATATGAATATATCGCAATCTGTGACCATGCAAAGAGCCCCCAGTTTCCCCGGGGGCTGACAGAAAAACAGGTTGTTGAACAGGGAAAGGAGATTGAGCGGGTCAACCGGACTTTTGATGGGTTTGAAGTGCTTTCCGGGACAGAATGCAGTATCAACGATGACGGGACACTGGATATTGGAAATACTACCCTGCAGGATCTTGATGTGGTGGTGGCAAGCGTTCATTCCAGCCTGAAGATGCCCAAGAACGTGATGACACAACGTATGCTCGCTGCTATGCAGAATGAACATCTGGATATCATCGGCCATCCCACCGGAAGAATTATCCAGCAGCGGGAACCGGTAGATCTCGATCTTACCGCTTTCTTCAGGACCGCAGCAGAACTTCTGGTGATCCTTGAGATCAACGCTTTCCCAAACCGGCTGGATCTTTCTGATATAAACTGCATGAAAGCACGGGAATATGATGTACGGTTTGCGCTCGGTTCGGACGCCCATGCCCGCGCTAACCTGAGCTACATGGAGTTCGGGGTTGCAACAGCACGGCGGGGATGGCTTGGGGCAAAGGATATCGTGAACACCCTGTCGATCCGTGATCTGCGCACCGTGCTGGGATCGTGACAAGGGTGAACATGGAGCGATTCAAAATTACCGCATAATAAAACGAAAACAGAACCTGCTTCCCGGATCACGGTAAGAAATCCACAAACGTCCTCACACCTGCTTTTTGGTATCCAGACCAAATACCACACTCCGCATCGAGACCGATCCACCAAATATCATCTCATTGAAGAACTGCGGACGGTCACCTCCCGCAGCCCCGATCACGCAGATCAGGGGGAGGTAATGCTCGCTGGTAGGATGCGCCAGTGAAGAGATATGATATTTTGTATAATTGATGAGCGAATCATAGTCCCTGGTCTCAAGGTTTGTTTTCACTATATCATCGAACTCTACAGCCCATGGATAGGGTTTTGCACGCATGTTGAGCATCATAAGGTTGTGAACGAGGTTCCCGCTGCCCAGGATCAGAACCCCCCGCGTCCTCAACAGGTTGAGTTCTTTACCTATCCTGTAAAGAAGGGATAACGGCTGGTTGTAATTCAGGCTGAGCTGTATCACCGGTATATCAGCATCCGGATACATATGCCGGAGAACAGACCAGGTTCCATGGTCGAGCCCCCACTCATAATCGAGACCGATGCTGCTGCTGCGGACAAGGTTTTGCACAAGCTTCGCCCCTTCCAAAGATCCCGGGGCGGGGTATTCAATCCGGTAGAGTTCATCCGGAAAACCGTAGAAATCATGGATTGTCCTGGGATGCTCGATTGCCGTGACTGCGATTCCTTCCTGGGTGACCCAGTGCGCTGAAATGCTGAGGATGAGTGCAGGTTTAGGGATCATCTCCCCCAGCCGTTTCCATGTATTGCTGAACGGATTGTTTCCCAGAGCATTCTCCGGGGAGCCATGCCCTATAAACGCGACCGGCATCCTTCCGTGTGACAGAAAAGCGGGTGCATCCTCCCGGCTTCCTGAATGTATACCGTCATTCATCATGTTCTCAATGGATTGTTAAAACATAGTTTCATAGAATGCATATACATTTTTTCCTTCCTGATTAAATCCATCAGCCACTGGCATCTTGAGTTCCCTTCATTTCTGGTAATAAAAAAACCGTCCCGCGATCAGTCCGGGAATTTCTGAAGAGAAATGACAGGGTTATTATTTTCTCGGTGTTTTTGTGCCGGTCTTTCCTTTCTTCATCATTATCTTTGCAGGTCTCGGGCGGTCCTCATGGGTGCCATGATCCGTATCCAGATACTGCTCCGGCGGCTGGGTATGAGGGCTGTGCCGTGGGGGAAGCGGGGTTTTTTTCTGCGGATGATGGGCAGGGTGAGGATGGAGGTGATCCATGGGATGGTGTTTATCCTCTTCCTTATGCCGATCCTTGTCGAGGCTTGTCTGTGAGCCCGTGAGGGACTTGTGATCATGAGGTGTCGGGTGTGGTTCGCGTCTTGGTGCCATATTTTTAATACATTCATTCCTTCCTGATAAACGATTGCATATCGGCACTATCATACTTCATCCGTATCATCAGCCCGCTTTCATGCAAGAATGTCAAGATGTACCATACCCCAAAGCAGCCTTATCCGGCCCTGATGAGATATTAACTCCTGATAAATTACTATCATCCCGATCTTATTGAAGAAAAATGCTTGTTGTCCCAACCTGTCCCGGCATAGATTTATTGAGAATTTGATGTTCTGGATTAACAATCTTAATCGTTTCAAAATCTGGTACGATTTCCCTGTTTTGCACATTATCAGATATAAAAGATTTTAAGGTATTTCCGGATATGAGTTGCCTTAAACTATTTCCCTACAAGAAAAAAGAGCAGTTTTTTTTCGGATTCGAAGCATTCTATTGACTTTGCCACGAAAATAGATTCATTCACATCACGATATTTCCTTACGACCTTATTCTGGTTTCATTTTCTTGATATCTGCAATTGAAAAAACATCCATTAGAAGAAAAACATTGTGCTGGCATGCAGATAGGAGTAGTCTCTTTTTATTAAATAGTACAGGAAACTCCAACGAGTGAAAAATACAAAATATCCTCCGTATATCTCCGATGGTTCATTGATTCATATTGCCAACATAACGAAAGACTGACAGGGGAGTATGAGGCACGTTTTAATTGATCCTTGGGTCATGAAGACCGCTTCTTCCTTCTTCACAAACGGTCACTTCCTGCTCTGGCGGTACCTGTTCCCAGCTATAATGCGCAGATCGAACAGTGCATCTGCTTCTTCTTTGGAAAGTATCCCTTTCTCGACAGCAAGATCCCTGATTGGCTGCTGTTTTACCCTGGATTCATGTGCAATCTCTGCTGCTTTCTGGAACCCGATCTTCGGGGTGAGCAGGGTCGCGAGGACGGGATTTGTGCCGACGTTCCTTACAAGCCGCTCTTCATGTGCCACTATGCCGTCAATACACTGCATGGTAAAAACCGGGAGGTAATGGGTGAGCAGCGAGATGGATTCGAGAATATTATGGACAATCAACGGTGTCATAACGTTCAGCTCGAGCTGGCCAGCCTGCACAGCCATGGATACCGTTGTATCATTGCCGATGATCTGGAATGCGATCATATCCGCACATTCGGCCATGACAGGGTTGAACTTCCCGGGCATGATAGATGATCCTGGCTGCACTGAAGGAAGGGTGATCTCATCAAGCCCCGATACCGGACCAGAGCTCATAAGCCGGAGATCATTCGCGATCCGGATCAGTTCAAGGGAAAGTTCCTTAAGTGAGCCCGAGAATGCTCCCATCTGCGACAAGCTCTGCAATGCCTCGAAACTATTTCTGGCGGGAATGAGGTCAAGACCTGTGAGGGAACAGAGGTTCCGGATCACGGCCTCACGATATCCCGGCGGTGTGTTTGCCCCGTTTCCGGTTGCGGTTCCGCCTATTGCTACTTCCGACAGGTCATCCCTGCGTTCCCGGATCCGTTCTGCAGCCCGGACTACAGCGGCACTATAAGCATAAAATTCGTCACCGAGCGTGACAGGGATCGCATCCATCAGGTGCGTCCTGCCGGTCTTTGGCAGTAATGCAAATGTATCCGCTTTCGTCTGCAATGCTGTGGCAAGATCTACAAGTACTTTATCGAGATACTGTGACTCCCGGATTATAGCGATGTGCGAAGCGGTGGGAAATGTGTCATTGGTTGACTGGGCAAGATTGACCTGATCGTTCGGGCTCAGGAATTCATAATCCCCTCGGGATCTTCCGAGAATTTCCAATGCCCGGTTTGCGATCACTTCATTCACGTTCATATTGAATGAAGTCCCTGCACCTGCCTGATAGATATCGACCGGGAACTGATCGGCAAATTTCCCCGCAAGGACTTCCTCTGCTGCAGTCACAATCGCCTTACCCCGCTGCAGGTCAAGAATACCGAGTTCCATATTTGTGAGAGCAGCCGCTTTTTTGATAACAGCATATGCAGCGATCAGTTCCGGCGGTTCCCTGTATCCGCTGACCGGGAAATTCTCTACTGCCCTCATTGTCTGGATGCCGTAATATGCGTCTGACGGCACATCCCGGACACCGAGCGGGTCACGTTCCTGTCGCATCATGGTTCCTTCCTTCCTGAATCCCTGTCTTTTTTTATCTTCTTAAGTTCCTGCCGGGCGTGTCCGATAGCCATATCCGGCGGCACACCCTTCGGACAGACCCTTCGGCAATTGGTTTGGAACTCGCACGCCCACCACCCATCCGGCCTATCGGCACTACTGAGCCTTGCTGCACCCTGCTGTTCACGCGGGTCGATGCGGAAACGGTAGAGTTTTGCGAGTGCTGCTGGTCCCATATACCGTGGATTTTTTCCATTGACCGGGCACGCCGCGAAGCAGGCAGCACAAAGAATGCAGGTAGTATACCGCTCAAGTTCCCGAACCGTTTCCGGTGTCATAAGCCGTTCCTTTTCTGGATCCGGGTCCCCTGGCCTGAATACCGGTTCGATCGCCCGGTAGCAGGTAAAAAATGTCTCCATATCCACGATGAGATCTTTGATCACCGGTAGATTCGGGAGCGGTTCTACGAGGATTTCCTCTCTTTTATCCCAGGGTTCGGATAGGAGCGGCAGGACGTAATGGGAGAGGGGAAGATCAAGGTTACCGGCCACCAGCGACCCAAGTTGAGTCCGGCATGCAAGCCGGGGCACCCGGTTGATCAGCATCGCACAGGTTCCGCAGACCGCTCCACGACAGGAATAACGGAAGGCAAGGGAGTCATCATACCGCGACTGTGCCTCAAACAGTGCTGTAAGGACCGTCTTGCCTTGTGTAGGTTCGATCATAAACGTATCATATCGCGGTTTTTCCATCCCGGGGTGGAAACGGAACACTTTCACCTTCATCAGTACACCCGCTCCTCAGGAGTAAACATGCCGAGTGTGACCGGGGCGTACGTGATTGCAATCTCTTCGTTCTGACGGCTGGCTATAGTATGGTTTAAGAAGTGATCATCATCCCGGGCGGGGTAGTCCATCCTGGTATGTGAGCCACGGCTCTCCTTCCGCATTATCGCTCCCAGAGCTACCGCTTCTGCGACCGGAAACATATATTCGAGCTCGAGATACCGGATGAGGGCCTGGTTTGCTGCACGATTCTTGTCTGAGATTGTGATGTTTCCCAATCTTTCCCGTAGTTTATAGATCTCTCCAAGTCCTTTTACCATAATGCTCCCTTCCCGGAAGATACCAAATTTTGTATCCATCGTCTCCTTCAAAGAGTCGATGATGGGGAAAAGCGGCTCTCCACCGCTTCTCCCAAGAATGCCGTTGATCTTTTCCTCCATTTCCTTCATTGCTGAGAGAACCGGTTCAGACGCCGGAACGGGTTCTGATCTTACATCACGGATAATGGAATCTGCTACCAGCCGCCCGAACACAACCGTTTCAAGGAGCGAATTACCTCCGAGCCGGTTTGCCCCGTGGACACTGACGCAGGCGCATTCTCCGGCCGCATACAGGCCGGGGAGGCCTGACCGTCCTTCAATTCCCACGCCGATCCCCCCCATGGAATAATGCTGGCCCGGCTGTACCGGGATAGGTTCTGTGATGGGATCCACACCCGCAAAATCTATTGCGATCAAACGGATCCCTGGCAGACGTTCCCGGATACGCTCCTCACCGAGATGACGGAGATCGAGGTGTACACAGCCCCCGTCAAAACCTCTGCCGGCAACGATCTCCTGTTCGATCGCACGGGCGACCACGTCCCGCGGAGCGAGGTCCACCGACTGAGGAGCATAACGTGTCATGAACCGCTCACCATTTCTATTGATCAGGATACCTCCCTCACCACGGGCTGCTTCAGAAATGAGAATATTTGTGCCCTTCAAGGAAGTCGGATGAAACTGGACAAACTCCATATCCTTAAGGAAGGCTCCTGCCTGGATCGCGAGTGCCTGACCGTCTCCGGTATTGATGATCGCGTTTGTGGATCGGGAAAAGATCCGCCCGAAGCCTCCTGTAGCCATGAGGGTCGCTTTTGCGCAAAACCCATGGACCGTTCCAGTCATAATCTCAAGAGCGGTGCATCCTGTGCACTGTCCGGAATCGATAACAAGCGAGGTGACAAAAAATTCTTCGTATACTGGTATTTTTTTATCGGTTACCTGTTCGTAGAGGGTATGGAGTATATTATGACCTGTCCTGTCTGCAGCATAACAGGTCCGGGGAAATCCAGCCCCTCCAAAAGGACGTTGGGCAATTTTTCCGTTCTCGAGCCGGGACCAGACCGTACCCATGTGCTCCAACTCAATAACCGTTGCCGCTGCCTCTTTGCACATGAGCACGACCGAGTTCTGGTCCGCGAGATAATCCGATCCTTTGATGGTATCATAAGCATGCCGCTCCCAACTGTCAATGGCACCCCTGCTACCGGGAACGTTTCTCAGGGACGCATTCATCCCGCCCTGTGCGGCTACTGAATGAGATCGGAGAGGATGGACTTTCGACAATATCGCACAGGAAAGATCTGCCCGGGATATCTGCAAGGCGGCACGCAACCCGGTCAATCCCCCTCCGATAATAATCACATCATAGTCGTGAACGGGTGGTCGGGCCATATATTGATATCCTCCATTATGTCTCGTGTATTGCACAAAGGTAGATAACAGTACGCATCGGGTCAGATCGTATTTTTAGTTCTCGGGTTTTGTAAGGATACAATTTTATCCAATGGCAGAACTTGTATTTTTCACCAGTGTCTGGAGAGAACGTAATGGCAGAAAGAGAAGTATCTGTATTAATCGGCGGGAAGGCCGGAGACGGGATTTCAAGTGCAGGCCAAATCATAGCCCATCTTCTTGCACAGACCGGGTACCGGGTGCATATGTACTTCGATTACCCGTCGCTGATTAAAGGCGGGCATAATTTTGCGATCATTCGGGCAGCAGAAGAGGGCATCGGTGCCGTGAGGGAACAGGTGGATTTCATCCTTGCTCTCAACCAGGAGACTGTTAACCTTCACCGGCACCGACTGAGGGAGCGGGGGGTCGTCATATACGATGCCTCCACGGTGAAGCTGGCGGAAGGCATCGGAATTCCGGTAAAAAACATCCTGGCTGCCGAAGAAGCACCACCCGTGATGGGAAATTCTGCCATAATCGGTGGCTTCGTAAGGGCAGCGGGGCTCAACTGGGACGCTTCAAGCGGAGTGCTGAAGAAATCAATGCCAAAAGGAACTGAAAAGAACCTCAGGGTTGCAAGGAGGGCCTATGAGGCATCAGAGGAACGGCAGCAGGTTCCCGGTACAGGAAAACCTGTTCTTCCGGTATTGACCGGCAATGAGGCAATCAGTGTCGGGCTGGTTGAGGCGGACCTTGAGATATATCTCAGTTACCCGATGTCACCTACATCAAATATTCTTCATTTTCTCGCCGGTTATGCAGATGAGCTCCGTATCCGTGTTATCCAGCCGGAGAGTGAGATCGCTGTGATCCTGACGGCTCTGGGGTGTTCCTACGCGGGGTCGAGGGCAGTAATAGGTACCTCAGGTGGCGGGTTCTGCCTTATGACCGAGGCACTGAGCCTTGCCGGTATTGCAGAACTCCCGATTTTGGTCATCCTTGGCCAGCGCACCGGGCCAAGTACCGGTCTTGCGACCTATTCTGCCCAGTCTGACCTTCATTTTGCCCTGCATGCAGGGCAGGGGGAATTTCCCCGCCTGATCATTGCACCTGGAGACGCCGGCGAAGCACGGTACTGGTCCAGGACGGGACTGGATCTTGCGTGGAAGTACCAGATCCCCGCTATTATCCTGTCCGACCGTCTCATCTGCGAAGGACTTTACAGCGTAGAACCAGAAACGGGGATACGATATGCGGCTGGACCGGTCATGGCAGATCCTGCTATCCATCCATATCTCAGGTATGCCCCGGCGGATTACGGGATCTCTCCGCTGCGGTTCCCGCCAGCCAAGGGAGAGATCGTCAGGGTAAACAGCCATGTTCATGATACGGACGGGATTACGACAGAAGATCCTCTCGTAACAAAAGAGATGGCAGATAAGCGGATGAAAAAGATGGACAGGCTTGCCCTGGAGATCGAAGGGATAAACTCCATTAATACCGGGGGAGTTACGGATGCTGTTATAGCCTTACTCTGCTGGGGATCGAGCAAAGGGGTTTGCGAAGAACTGGGAAAGAAGAAGGGTTTACGGGTGATCCAGCCGGTTGTGCTCTGGCCGTTTGCGGAAAAGGCGTTTGCCCATGCGATGGATGGTGTGGAACAGTTCTATGCGGTCGAGACCAATGAGTCGGGGCAACTCGCTACGCTTGTGAGCAGGTTCGGGTACAGACCTTCAGGTAAGATCCTGAAGTATGACGGCAGACCGTTTATGGTTGAAGAGTTGGAAGCAGAGCTGAAAAAGGTGATCTCATGACCGGGGATGAACTCATCAGCGCGGCAAAGAACACCTGGTGCCCGGGCTGCGGCAATTTTGCCATCCAGCATGCACTCAAAGACGTGCTAATCAGTATGGAAAATGAGGGATTTCCTCTCGAAAATATTGTCATTGTTACCGGGATTGGCCAGCACGGCAAGATCTTTGATTTCATGAACCTGAACGGGTTTTACTCGCTGCACGGTCGGACGATTCCGGTTGCAACCGGCATCAGGCTGGCAAACCCGGATCTCAAAGTCATCTGTCTTACCGGGGACGGGGACTCCTATGCTGAGGGGCTTGACCATCTGATCTTCGGTGCAAAAAGGAACCTCGACGTCACCGTGCTGGTGCACGACAACCGGGTCTATGGGCTGACAACCGGGCAATATACACCAACTTCACCCTATGGCTACCGGGGACGGTCCACGCCAGGCGGAGTGAAAGAGTATCCGTTCAACCCTCTTGAACTGATGCTGAGTTCCGGAGCAAGTTTCATCGCCCGGGGCTACACGCATAAACGTGATCAGCTGAAACGCCTCATCCGTGAGGCACTGGTCCATAAGGGTTTCTCCTTTATTGATATCCTCCAGATATGTGCGACATACAACGATATGAGCAGGTATTACGATGCCCGTATCTTTGACTGGGACGAGACTGAGGCGGGGGACTATAATACTGCATACGGAAAGGCCCGGGAATGGGATTACAACAACGATGCCCGGATCGGTCTTGGTGTAATGTACCGGCATACTGCCCCGCTTTTTGAAGATAATTATCCGGTCCCGGAACGGCTCTCGTCTGCGCAAAAATTAGCGTGGGTCAGGAAGATTATGGATGAAAGGGCGTGATTATTATGATTCATCAAATTTTCAAGGACTAAACAAAGGGCCTTATCCGGCAATCTGAAAAAAAGGTGAAGGTAGTGCCGATTAGTACCCTCCGCCGCCACCACCCCCGCCAGTGGCAAGGCTCGGAGTCTGGGTTGTCGTGGGCACCGTTGTGGGTGGTGTAGTGACTACCGGTACACTACCGGTAACATTGGCTACATACCAAAGTTTGTTGAAACCCTGCCCATTCATGTCACCCGGTTTTGTGTCGGCGGAATAATAGTACAGAGGTCTTCCCATGAAAGCCGTCTGTTTCATGCCATCTGCACGGGGCACGAAACTGAAATCCCCGATATTCAGGACCGAAGGGGCTGTAACTGTGTCGGCACTGAAGGGTGGCCATGTCGTAATGCATGCACCAGTGCAGGTACTCTGTCCCGTAGTGTCTTTAGTGAAATAATACAGTGTTTTTCCTGATGTGTCGGTCAGGTATAGACCGAGGGTTGCTGAATGGGAAATCAGGACACTTTCATCAGGCTTCATCACAAACCAGACCTTCAGCACGTTCTCACCATTCAGATCACCCGGTTTTGTGTCTGCCGCGTAGTAATAGAGCGGCCAGCCGTAGTAAGTAGTCTGTTTTGATCCATCAGCACGCGTGATGGATGCGAAGTCAGCCGGATCGAGGGGCGATGATACCCTGACGGAATCGGTTAAGAAGGTCGGCCAGACAGCTGTACATTGACCGTTGCAGGAACTGGAGCCACCTGAGGCGATGTCGTTTGCAAAGTAATAAAGCGTCTTTCCCTGAGAATCCACCAGGATTTTTCCGAGCGTGGTGTCGGCAACCTTGATGGTATCGGGCTGCTGAGTTGTTGGTACCGGTGTCGGCGTCGGAGTTGGCTGTGTTGCCTGGGGCTGTGTACACCCGGCAATAAGGAGTACCGAAACTGTTGCAAGACAGAGAACAAAAAGGGTTGTTTTTTTCATCAGAATCACCTTTACAGGCAGTGTGCAATTCCGCTGATTGCGTGATAACACTATTGCCAGTTTTCAAAAAGTAAAACGTACAAGGGACAATCCTCTTTTTTACGTCCCTTTCGCTGGAGTATGGAGCAGGAATTGGTATTTAATCCAGCAACCAGTCATTTTACTAAGTTTTTTTTTTCAAAAAAGCGTTTTCTATGACCATCTTTCAATTTTCGAATCATAAAATGAAATTAAAAATTATCTTTTTGTCGCGCAACTGTTATTTTCATCTATTCTCTTTATGAGAGGAGATCAATGATGGATAGAAAATGGATAATGTTCTTAGTAGTTTTGTCTCTGATAGGGATTATAGTGATGTTGAGCGGGTGCGTCAGCCAGCAGCCGACGCCAAATCCCACTCTCACACCAACGGTGACTGTGCAGCCAACTGCTTCGCCAAAAATGTACTCGCAGGCCGAGGTGGATGCAATGATGCAGTGGCGGGTGCTCTGGACAGATCATGCAGTCTGGACGAGGCTGTACATCATCGAATCACTGGATAACTCATCCGGTGCCAGTGCTGCAGCAACACGCCTCCTGAAAAATCAGGAGGACATCGGGAATGCTATCAAGCCCTATTACGGGGATGCAGCCGGAACACAACTGACCGCGCTTTTAAAAGATCACATCCTGATTGCGGTCGCAATCATCAATGACGTCAAGGCTGGTAATGCTACTGCGCAGGTTGCTGATGAAGCTAAGTGGACAAAGAACGCTGATGACATTTCAACGTTCCTCGCAGGTGCCAACCCGAACTGGCCGGTACAGGATGTAAAGGTTCTCATGCATATGCACCTTTCAACGACAAGAGATGAGCTGGTGGCACGGTATACGAAGAATTACACAGCAGATGTTCAGGCGTGGGATGCCGTATACGCACACATCCTGACCATGTCAGACGCAATCTCCGGTGGTATTATAAAACAGTATCCGGATAAATTTGGCGGCCCGAAAGTCTACAGCCAGAAGGAGCTTGACCTGCGTAATGGTATGCGAAAGCTCTGGACAGATCACACGGTCTGGACACGGCTGTATATCATTGAGTCGCTGAACGATTCACCAGCTGCCAGTGCTGCAGCAACACGCCTCCTGCAGAACCAGGAGGATATCGGAAATGCCATCAAGCCAGTATATGGGGATGCTGCCGGAACACAACTGACCGGGCTATTAAAAACACACATCTATACCGCTGTTGCCATCATCAATGATGTAAAGGCCAAAAATTCTTCCGCACAGGCTATAGACGAAGCACTGTGGACCAAGAATGCAGATGATATCTCAACATTCCTGGCAGGTGCGAATCCCAACTGGCTGCTCCCGACACTCCAGAATCTAATGTACATGCACCTGTCCACGACCAAAAACGAACTGGTGGCCCGATATACCATGAACTATACGGCAGACGTTCAGGCATGGGATGCTGTATATACTCACATCCTGACAATGTCAGACGCGTTATCGGACGGTATCGTGAAACAATTTCCCACAATGTTCTAGAATTGAGGTTTTCATGACGGCAAAAAAAATCGGCGCGGTTAAAGATCTTGAATACTCCCCATTGAAAGGCGTGGTGGTCGATGGAAAAGAGATCCTGATAATACAAACAGGCTCAAAAATTTTTGCGATCGGGAACAAGTGCACACATAGGGGGTGCAAACTTTCCGGCGGTAAACTCGAAGGCGAAACCGTCCGATGCCCGTGCCATGGATCGATGTTTAACATCGTGACCGGGGCGGTGGTGAAAGGCCCGGCAAAGAACCCGGAACCTTCCTATACCGTAACGGTGGAGAATGGGGAACTTTTCATTGATGTATAATTTTTTATATCCATTTTTTCATGCATGCAATTCCCTTTAGATACAGGCAAATTGCTGATGTTAAAGGGATGGGAGGGAGAGAACGTGGAAAGGAAACAGGCAACGGAGCTTTGTATCTGTCAGATGTGCCCGAGTTTTGTGGACTGTAAAGAAGAGATCGCATTTTGTCTTGCGACAACCGGGAAAAGCAGCTGTATAAAAGAAGAACAGGGGTGTCTCTGTCCGGGATGCCCGGTACTTGAAGCGGAGGGATTTTCTCATGTCTATTATTGCACCAGAGGAACCGAAACTGACCAGCTCGTCCCCAGGTAATGTCTGGAAATGCCACGTGTGCGGGTATACTTACCGAGGGGAGAGGCCCCCGGAGGAATGCCCTCAATGCGCCAGTACTTACCGGGAATTTGAAGAAATTAAAGACAAAAAGAAACTCAGGTTTGATGGGGAGAAGTTCGATGTCCTCCTCGTCAACGGCAGCAATCACCGGGCGAACAACACAGGGTACATGGTTGACCTCATCGAGGAGGTGCTCAAAGAAAAGGGCATCACTTACCGACGTTATAATCTCAATGAATTTTCCATTAATCATTGCTGGTGCTGCTACAGTATGCGGGACAATGCCTGCAGGTACCCCTGCCGGAATCAGCTTGATGATATGCCAGCATTCCACGACATGATCATCGCCTCAAAGGCGGTCATCGTTGCATCTCCGATAAACTGGAATAATATGGCGGCACGGCTCAAGGATTTTCTTGACCGTCTGAACTGTATCCAGAACCTTTACCTGTTAAAAAAACCGGGACTGACGGAAGGCAAGATCGTAGGAATCACTGTCGCCGGGCATGAAGACGGGGCTACAAAGACCGCCATGGACATCTTCCTGTACTTCCAGCAGATGGGATATGTCCTTGCCCCCTTCGGTGTATCCTACCGTACCCATGGAGCGCAGTTTAACACGGATACCGATACGGAATATCTTAAAAATGACCCTCTTGTCACCCTGAAAGTCAAGGGGATGGCAAATAATGTAGTAGAAATGCTGTACCTCGATATTGAGGATAAGCTGAAGAGGAAGCTGGTTCCTGTCTGTGAATGATTATGGGTTAGTTGTGCAAATTATTCCTGACATTTTTCCGGGTTTAACATCCATCCCCGGACCGATGTCATTGCTACTCCGCGGTAGGAATCGGTCATAGTCATCATCAGCCGGGATGGCAGGTATGGCAGGTCGCTGGGTATTAGAGTGACATCCATATAGAAATGGAGATGTCCCTCACCGGCGACACTTGCCAGACCCTGTTTGTCCACCATGATGAAATTACTGACCTGTGCATTCACCTGCACGTCTCCGCCGGTTATGGTTGCACCGTTCTGCGGTGACGAAATGGTTACCTGAGGTGCGGGTGAATTTGTTGCGCAACCGTCAATGGTTGCACACAATATCTGATATGAGCCAGGCTGAATAAACAGGCTGATACAATTGCAGAAATGATGAAATTTTTTAAACTAATACAAAGTCATAACATAAAAGGACCTTAGGACTGGTTGAATCGTATGGATCCCTTTAAACAAAAGTTGCAGGAAATCCGGGCATTAGCGCCATTCGAGCAAGCTCAGGTAATGGCAAAGTACCGCAATATGTGCATCTGCCCGGTGTGCCCCAACCATAACACCTGTGCAATGAGCAAACACGAATGGTTTTACTGTTTTACCGGCAGGAGTTTCTTCTGTATCGATTTTGAGAGAACCTGTATCTGTGATACCTGTATGGTCGCAAAAGAGACGGGGTTGAAACATTCCTTTTTCTGCACCCGGGGGAGCGAAACTGCGCAACGCTATGAACATACCTTATGGGGTACAAAAATTCCGTGATACGTCAAAAAAGATTGTTTGTCCTAATAATATAATTCATCCTGTATGGCAGTTTCCGCCGCAAAAAATAATCATTTCATACCAGTTCTGCATATTCCCAGATTCAATAATCCCAATTTGTTGTGCATGTTAATTCCGATCTCCGGAAAATATCCTTCCCATGTATTTCTCAAGATAGCCGGTGATATAAGGAGTGACTATGGGAAGGATCATCGAAAGAATCTCCATTTTCATGTCTGTCCGGGACTTTTGCTCTCTGCTGCCAGCAATGCTCTCTCTGGAAGCCCCGCGCCGTGTCATCAGCCTGAAAAGCCCGTAGAGGGTTATTCCGGCCCCGACCGCTACAGCTGCTGCTGCAACTGGGTGCTTCCTGACTGTCTCACCGGCAGAGCTGATGGCCTGGGAAGGAGCCCGGGAAACCGACTGTTTCAACCGTCTATAAGACCTCGCGATCATTGCCTCGGTCATGAGGATGTCTTCTTCGGTTACCTGCCTACGTTTTTCCACGGTTCATCATCTCCATTGCCGTCGGGGTCTGCAGGATGATCTTATTCGAGAAGAGCTCGTACGCGATTATGCCTCCCACGAGAAAGATGATGAATCCCGTGATAAGCAGGGCTGCCCAGAGCGGTACTACTGTTGCGATGAGAAGGATCACACCCGCCAGCAGAACCAGTGTACCTGCCACCAGCAAAGTGACCAGTACCGACAGATACACGAGCTTCTTTGCAAGAAAGTCAAATGGTTCGAATACATAATGCTGGAGGAACAGGTCCGTCTTCTGGCGAAGGTAGAGATCGATGTACTTTATCGTAGCGGCAAACTCCGATTCTATCGATAATTCCTCATCGCAGGCTGTTTCTTCCATGCGATCCCCCGTCAGTCGTGGGATTTGCAGATCAACATACCGAAGAGAAAACCGACACCCATCGCCACCAGCACGGCGGGGATTGGGTGATCGCTGATGATAGTCTCGACCGGTTCCACTTTTTTATGGTATTCGGCCTCCATTTCGTGATATTTTACACCAGCTTCTTCCTTGAACTGGTGAATCCGTTCCTCAGCATCATGGAGAACATGCTTGACTTCATCGCCGTGCACCGACATGTCCGCACTCCGTAGCTTACGCGCAGCTTCCTCCAGTGCATCGGCTGTCTTGAGCTTCATAGTATCAGCTCCCGCCACAGTCTTGTTTACCATACGGTCTATAGTATCCTCTGCCATAATGTTCAATCCCTCCCATGTGGCTCCTGATATGATGATTTTCATGATGGTTTCAGAGAGTGCATCTTTGAAAATACCAGAATTTCCATATCAGAGTAAGCGAGTTATTTGTCGGGATACTATATAAAAATCTTATCGATGTTTGTTTTTTAAATCTGATGATTTCCCGTTACATTGCCACGAGCTTCCGGGTTCAATGCTCATTCAGACTGTGAAAATGTCAACCCCGCTTGATATACAATCCTGCGAACCTGTCTGCGCAATGGTAAAACCGGTTTCCTGTTGTTCCGGAGGCGAAACCATTGTCATCCCTATCTTAAAAAATCAGGACTGGAGGTTATAAATCAGGGTCGCAATACTCCTTTGCGAGTAATTTTGCACCTATCACCACGAGCGCAATGAGCACCGGGCCGATAATGAAACCGACGATACCCATGAACGGCACACCGGCAAAAATCCCTATCATCATAATGACTGGATGTACAGCAACCCTTTTTCCCATCATCATCGGGCGGTAATAGAAATCAATCCACCCGCTCAGCAGAGGATACCCCACGAACAGCATTGCGATGACTCCCCTCATATCGCCAAGGCTCAGGAAATAGAGCGCCAGGATAAGAATCATAATCTGGGCACCGATGAGGGGGATCAGCATGGCAAATCCGACCATGGTTGAAAACAGGAGTACGTTCCCATAGCCCAAAAAGTAGAAGAACGGGATTGCAAGGATAAACGAGATTATAGCGGCTGAAATCTGGACGATAATAAGGGCATAAATGGTGTTTTCGGAAATTTCGGACAACTTGTTTACAGCGTCCAACAGTCTTGGGGACAGGGCGGTTGTTATCGTATCCCAGATATATTCACCATAATAGAGCAGCATCGACAACGAGAGGAAGAAAATGATGATCGAGAGAAGTGTCTGCATGATATTGCCTGTCAGGGACAGGACCGTTTTTATAATAAGGTCTTTAAGGGTCTGGTCAAAATTCGAAAGTTGGGCCTCGGTAAATGATGGCAGGAAACTAGATAACCCGGTATTTTTTAAACCGGTTATCATTGACAGCGCCATATCCCCGATATGCTTCTCGTTATTGATCAGTACACTTGCTGCCAGCGACATTACCAGAAGAATGAGAAGAAGGACCCAGACGGTGATAAACGTGGCCGACGCCGAAGGCTTTACGATACGGGAGAGACGTTGATGGATCGGCAAAAGTGCGACTGCAATTGCGACCGCCCATATGAACACGGTCATGAGAGGCCAGAACGCAATAATCGCTACGATAAAAATTGCAATGATGAGGAGCCCCAGTTTCACATCGTCGGTAATCAGGGAAGTTTCCATAAATGTGAATTAATGCCCAAATGATATTAAACTCTATGCAGGTTGACTTCGCATCGGGGATTTTTTTAAGGATCAAATCGCATCTACAGGTGTGGGTAGTGTATGAGAGATTATTTCCCCCCGATCCTGCAGGTTTTTGTGATTCTCACAATTCTGCATCGCACCGGGACGGCAACAACTCCTCCAAGAATAAACCGGGGAAAACAGTGTCTTTTGCCTGAACGAAATCTCTCTCCCCCAAGGAAAACTGCGGCTTTATATAATTATTAAGGACATTGAGTATCTATGGCACTTCTTGGCATAGCAATTCTTATTCTGGTCATTATTATCTTCTTAGCTATTGCATTCTATGTCATCAAAAACATTGGACACCTGGTAATAAACGCCATTATCGGTCTTATCACGTTGTTCATCGTGAATTTCTTTCACCTTATGCAATATGCCGGAAAACCCGATATCGGATTTGACTGGATAACTGTCATCATCTGTGCCCTCGCCGGTTTACCGGGAGCAATCCTTCTGATTATACTCAGCCTGCTGGGGATTACGCTCTGATCCTTCCCCCGTTTCTCGTTTTACGTCACGGGGAGATCGATTACCTTTTTAATATCCCTGCCATAATTTTTCAAAATTTTTTTTACAAGTTTTTACTCACCTGCTTCATGATGCAGAGCAGGGATTCTTTGTCGTTATAAATCCTGTAATACCCGATAAGATTTTTATAGATGTCCTGCTATATACCCGATTGCTCGGATATGAGTAATACTCTTAAGATGATCTCTCCATGACATCACCAAAAATGTCATGTCGGGGATATAGAGTGATGTATTCAACATGAATGAGGAAAAAATCTCTAGGAAAATTTGGTGATTTGTATGGCAGATCTTACTTCACGAGATGATGAACGAGCCGTGGAAGAAGCCCGGAAAAAGGGTCAGGAAGAAGAAAAGCAGAAGCAACGGGAGCTTGAAAAGGCAAAAGAACAGGCACGAAAAGAGGGACTGGAACAGGAACACGCACAACAAAAGTCAAAGGGCAGGGGGAGTGGCGTAAAAATCATTCTCGGTATCCTACTGCTTGTGATTATTCTCATTGCTGCAGCCCTCCTGACGCTGAATGTGACGGTATCAAATGTGGCGCCGGGGCTTTCTATGCCCTTTACAACCAATTATGGTGTTTCGTTCCCCGAAGGCCAGACAATTACCATCGGGAACACGCATATCATCGTGCTCTCGAACCAAGGTTTGATTATAACCGATATCGATGGCGATAAGCAGAATATGGTGGTGGGCGAGGACAGAGTCATTTCGGAACGGCGTGCAGTGATCACGACGCTGCGCGTAATTACTCTTCTCGATACCCACTTCCAGATAAACCTGAAATACAAAGGTGAGCGGGACAACCGGGCATACTTCGATATGGCAGTTCATACTTCGCAGCAGGTACCGGATATCCTTCTCAGGCAGCTGCTTCCCAAGGAGATAGATGCAACACCGATCTGAACAGCTCATGAGTAATTTATCAGAAATGAAAGGAATGCCGGGCATCCAAGAAAAAATATTTTAACTTTTGTTTAGTTGCCTGTCTTGTTACTGTGACAGTTCCTTTTGCCAGACCTGGATGAGCAATAAGGATTTCCTACGCCACGTTAAGGTTGGCTTCAACTCCAGACGTCCCCTCAATATATGGCTCAATGTTGGTCGATTCGTTCCTTAAATATGCAAAATTTTATTGTACCGCCTGACCTCCATCCATGAATATCTCGCTGCTCCTGATCAGCCATAAGAATGGTTATATAACATGAAAGCCCGAGCATCCGTGTATGGGAAAAATTCTCGATAATCCCCGGTTCCGCGAACGAAGATTTGTCTTCTCCAATCGGCAAGACGCGGGAAAGCAACTGGGCGCATTTATCAGACCGCGTTTGAAATATCCTGACCTGGTAGTCGTTGCCATTCCGGCTGGGGGTGTTCCTGTTGGAAAGGAAATTGCACTGGTGCTTGGAGCACCGTTTGAGCTTGCAATTGTGAGAAAAATACAGATCCCCGGCAACACTGAAGCAGGTTTTGGTGCAATAACCTGGGACGGGCAGGTATTGATCAACGAACGGTTACGTGCATCACTCGGACTATCTCAGGATGAGGTCGATGCTGCTGTCGCTTTGACCAGGAAAAATGTGCATGATCGGATTGCCCAATTTACCGGCGGAAGACCGTTTCCCGATCTTGCAGGAAAAACACCCATTCTGGTTGATGACGGGCTTGCATCCGGGTTCACCATGCTGGCTGCGATAATGAGCATCCGTACCTCTCATCCAGCACGCATTATCATCTCGGTACCTACCGCATCTGCCTCTTCAGCTGAACTTGTTGCCGCAGAAGTGGATCAGCTGATCTGCCTGAACATTAGGAGCAGCCAGCGGTTTGCTGTTGCCGATGCATATGAACACTGGTATGACCTGGATGATCGGGAAGTTATGAAAGAACTGGTTAGTATGGACTATTGATAAAATAACGATATATGTCTGATAAAAGCAAGGTGTGTCTGGGAATGTCTTATTTGTTGCAAGTGCATTCTGTCTGCGTTCTTCTGTGCGGACTACTTCTTCACGCCACAGCCCGATACGGTTCGGCATACACATAAGCGTTCCGGAGCCTGCTGTTACTTATCCTCCTATGATGATTGCCACATCCGATCCTAACTTAAACCTGTGGACGAGGGAATATTCCCATAATAAGACCTTTTACTCGTGATCGGTTGTGTAAAAAGGGTCTCAATTCCTCGGGATATGGAGGGAAACCGGTACCTGTATTTTTTACCGGCATCTCCATCCTCGACCGTTCCTGTGAGGCAGCTGCTATTTAACAGATCAGGATATACAGGATGTTTTTGATGAAAAAAGGAAAAAAACTGACCTATGTTGATCTTCTTGCAGATGATACTTTCCATGCCAGATACGAAAAAGCACTGGACCGGATCCAGCCCGAGCTTGGCCGTTCCCACCCGATTATCATCGGCAGCAGCGAGATATTTTCTGCACCGGAATTCGAGGTCCACTCTCCGATTGATCGACGGATTGTTGTCGGAAAATTCCAGACTGCAACATCTCTCCAGATTAGATCAGCTATTACAACTGCAAACGATGGATTTCCTGCATGGCAGGACCGGGATTGGAACGAACGCGCCAGGATCATTCAGAAAACCGCAGACATCCTTGATTCACAAAAATTTCTCCTTTCAGCGCTTATTACCTATGAGTCCGGTAAGACCCGTTACGAGGCAGTCGCTGAAGTTGGGGAAGCCATCGACATGCTCCGTTACCATGTGGAGATCTACAAAAAGCTGAAGGGTTTTGTCATTTCCACCCGTCCCGAAAATATGCTGGCAGAGAGCCGGAGTGTCATGCGGCCGTACGGGGTCTGGGCGGTCATTTCCCCGTTTAATTTCCCACTTTCCCTTGCCACCGGTATGTCGGGAGCAGCGCTGATCACGGGAAATACAATCGTCCTCAAACCGACCAGTATTGCGCCCTTTTCAGTCCTGAAACTATTTTATGCATTTATTGCTGCAGGAGTGCCACCGGATGCAATCCAGTATATCACCGGGCCTGGTACTCAGTTTGGCGATATTATCACCGCTCACCCGGATATTGCCGGTATCGCATTCACCGGCTCCAGAACCTCCGGTATGCGGCTCCATCGCACGTTTGCTGCCAGACAACACTCTATTAAACCGGTGATTTTCGAAATGGGGAGCAAGAACCCGGTCATTGTGACCCAGCATGCTGATCTTGATAAAGCAGTTGAAGGAGTTTTCAAGGCTGCATTTGGATTCAGTGGACAAAAGTGCAGTGCTGCATCCCGCGTCTATGTCCACGAGTCGGTTGCAGATAGGTTCATTACCCAACTCCGCAGACAGGTGGAGAGCCTTGTTACGGGTGATCCCCGGGAGAAAGAGACGTTCATCAGTCCTTTGATCAATACAGGAGCAGTCCAGACATTCAGAGAATCTGTTGAGATGGTAAAAAAGGATGGGGGGCGGATCATCACCGGAGGAAATGTGCTCAGAGGTGGTATATTCTCGTACGGGCATTATGTGGAGCCCACCCTTGCCAGTGGCCTGACGAGAGGACACCCGCTGGTACGGCAGGAGCTGTTCGTACCACTCCTCATTATCGATACGTTCCAAACCCTTGCCGAGGCGCTTGAGGAAGCTAATGCTACGGAATACGGGTTGACTGCCGGCATCTTCTCTGATAGCGACGAAGAGATTGCATATTTTTTTGACACCATCCAGTCAGGTGTTACCTATGCAAATAGGCGTGGAGGGGCGACTACTGGTGCATGGCCGGGGACTCAGTCCTTTTGCGGTTGGAAGGCGAGCGGTTCCACGGGTAAAGGTATCGGGGGTCCCTATTACCTTCTTTCGTATATGCGGGAACAGGCGCAAACGCATATACGATAAGATTTTTACCAGCGAACCATCTCTTTTTAATCCGCCTTGTTGCGACACTCACTGTATTACCATGCCGTATTTCTGCTCAGATCGGAAAGAGTGTGGATGGTGACCAGGATCTGTAAAAAACTGATATGATTTCACGGGACAGGCGACCTGCCAAGCCGTTCAAGGACTGTAAGGTATTGTTCCCGTCGTTGGATGTATGCCTGCCCTCCTGGTCCGTACGGGACATATTCTGCAACCTTCCACCCGTCTTCTGCCATTTCCATTTTCGTGCGTTCTGCAAGTCCTTTCAAAAAGGCGAATTCAATGAGATTTTTATGATCATGCATCTCTTCCCTGAGCCACTCGATCAGTACGGGATCATGGGTTGCGGCAGAAAATGAATTGCCCGTTGAGATGAGGTTCTCTGCATGCGTCCTGAACTGCTTCTGGATGGTGGTAAAGTCATCGGTATCCCCAAGGTATGCACCCTTGACAAGACGTACGGTGATTCCTGCGTTCATACATACAGTCAGGTCCCGGGATGTGCGATCAAGGTATGCCTGCAGGGCAAGGGTTACCGGTCCTCCCTCACTAGCGAGTTCAAGAGCTGACCGTAGGGTATCTTCTACAAGAGGACGGCCTTCCATATCAATCTCGAACGGCACCCCCCAATCCCGTGCTTCATGAAAGAGGAGCGATATATTCCTGACATATTCCCCATGATCAAAGAGCATCCCGATCGCGGACGGTTTTATGGAAAAGGAGATACCGGTCGACTGTTCTCCGGCCAAACGGATCCCCGCGAGATGCAGCATCAGAGCTTGTTGTGCCTCTTCGGGATTCCGTGCAAATTCTGCAATCACGGCAAGTGTACAACGGATGTGTTGCCTGGTTCTTCCCCCGCACCATTGCATGGCGCCTGTCAGATCCGGCAGCGACCAGCGATCTTCCATATTAATCCCCATCAACCTGTTATTTCCTATGATATCAAATCTCATCTCCGGCTGCTTTTTTGATATTTGAACAGAAATAATGGGGGTATGGATGAATAATCGTCCAGCTCAGTATGACTTTAACCGGAAGATATCTTTCATCTAGGTGAAAGTAATTATATTTGGTCATTTGGGAAGGGAAGCATATGGCTCTATGGAAATGCAACGTATGCGGGTATATCTACGATGAAACATCAGGAGATCCGAAAGCGGGAACACCCTCTGGTACTCCTTTTGATAACCTACCTGTTACCTGGACATGCCCGGTCTGCGGTGCAGGAAAAGAGGCGTTTCGCAAGCTGCCTGCTGAAGACATCCATGCAGGTTCGGCAACGACCGTTTCTGACGTGATGGTGGCTGAACTGGTCGCATGGGGGGTAAACCTGGTATTCGGTCTTCCCGGTACATCATCGCTCGGTATTGTTGATGCGATCCGGAAAAATCCCAATATCCGGTATATTGTAGTCCGGCATGAGGAAAATGCGGCAATGGCTGCATCGGCATATAATAAATTAACCGGAAAGATTGCCGCGTGCTTAACGATCGCTGGCCCGGGTGCAACCAACCTTGCCACCGGGCTCTATGATGCAAAGGAAGATCATGCACAGGTCCTCTCCCTGAACGGGCAGGTGGAGACCCAGTACACCGGTCCCGGGGGCATTCAGGAGATAGACCAGGACTCATTCTTTCGCCCGATTACCGTCTATAATAATACCGTTTATGAGAAGAACAAGGCAGTACTGCTGCTGACCCGTGCCCTCAAGTATGCGATCATCCATCGGGGTGTCGCCCAGATATCAGTCCCCAATGATATCCAGAAACAACTGCTGGATTCGCGGTACTGTACCCGCGAGTCCTGCATCAGCAGTCCCGATATCCTTCCATCCGATGATCTTATGAACACTGCTGCCGCTGCGATAAACAATGCTAATAACCCGGTTATCCTTGCCGGCTGGGGAGCGTTCCCTGACGGCCATGCCGTTCTTGCTATCGCAGAGAAGATCAAGGCACCGATCCTTACCACTTTCCGGGCAAAAGGGATCCTCGCGGAAGACAACCCGTATGTAGTCAGTATTTTAGGAAATGTCGGGTCCCCCCAGGCACGCACCCTTGTAAACGAAGCCGATCTTATTATCACTTTTGGGGTAGGTTTCTCAAAATTTACCAATATCCCGGAGGAAAAACCTCTTGTCCAGGTTGATATAGACCCGATCAAACTCGGGAAAAACCGACAGTCAGTCGGACTCTGGGGAAACTGCAGGCTGGTGCTTCCAGGTCTCCTTCCTCTGCTCCACGAAAGGGAAGATGGGTCAATCAGAGAACGCCTCGCTGACATAAAAAAAGAATGGGATATGCTACGCGACAAGGAAGCGGACAGCAGCGCAGCGCCGCTCCGCCCTCCATTTATCATGAAGGTACTCTCAGATGTGATCCCTGCCAATGCGGTGATATCGCTTGATGTAGGAGAGAACCAGTGGTGGTTTGGCAGGAACTTCCGTATAAAACAGCAGCGGTTTTCGATGTCGGGTTACCTTGCGACCATGGGATGTGGTTTCCCAGGGGCAATCGCTGCAAAAATTGCCTATCCCGACAGAATCGTTTTCTGTATCACCGGTGACGGGGGTTTTTCCATGGCAATGGCGGATTTTGTGACTGCTGTAAAATACGATCTTCCGATGGTTGTTGTCGTGCTGAATAACCATCAGCTGGGTATGATCCAGGTTGAACAGATGATGGAGAATTACCCGAACTATGCAACCGACCTGCTCAACCCAAACTTTGCCCGGTATGCTGAAGTGTGCGGGGGGATCGGGATCCATGTCAGTTATCCTGAAGAACTCAGGCCTGCACTCCTCACTGCGATGTCCTATCATCGACCGGTTATCGTGGATGTAGAGACCGACCCGAGACGGTTCTGACCCTTTATTCCTTTTGCGGCAAGAGGCATAATGTGGATCCCGTAACCAGTATTTACCCGCGTTTGCTATGTCTAAGGGCTGCGTTTCAGTCCTGATTTTCTGGGGTGATATTTGAAGTCGGAATGGCAATTTCTTTTTTGCTTTTTATATGTACCTCAGTATCACCTTTTCAAGACAGATTTTTACAGGTTTGTTTCCATCCTGTAATGCAATCCGGTTGACAATTTCCTATTTCCAAAATACTTCTACCATTTATACGTGGGGGATTTCTGTATGGTCCGAGACCTCTGAGTTTGTCGTGCAGATATTTTTGATACTCAGATCATGGACATCATTATTGCCTGTCAGCCGCGCAAAATCCCTGAGCTCTTCTGTTGATACACTCAGGTAATTTTCAAGCCTTTTTGCTGATAAATCGGGTTTTAAACGTTCACGCAGTTCTGGTTTCTGGGTAGTCACCCCCACCGGGCAGTTCCCGGTATCGCAGATGCGGTATTGCTGGCAGGCACAGGCCATAAGCGCGGCAGTTCCGATTGCGATTGCATCGGCTCCCAGGCAAAGCGCTTTCGCAAAATCCGATGAGATCCGCAAGCCTCCGGTTATTACGACGGAGATGTCCCTGATGTTATTCTTATCCAAGTATTTTCTTGCACGGTACAAGGCAAAAATGGTAGGGACAGATGTTGCAGCTTTGATATATTTCAAGGCTGCCCCGGTCGCACCCGGCCGCCCATCTATGGTGATGAAGTCAGGTCCTGCATATACCACCGCAGTCAGATCCTCTTCAATGTCGCCGGCAGCAATCTTTATACCAATTGGTTTTCCTCCGGATGTTTCCCGGAGCCATTTCACCTTCTTTTTTAAGTCTTCCTTGTTTTTGATATCGTCGTATGCAGCCGGGCTGATAATATCCTTGCCTACCGGGTACCCCCGGATTTGTGCTATTTCCGCTGTTACCTTTTCTGCCGGCAGCCGGGCGCCCATCCCGGGTTCTGCAGACTGCCCGAGCTTGATCTCAATTGCATCTGCGGATATCAGGTTCTCTTCAGTGATGCTGTACCTGTTCGGCACGTATTCAAGGATGTATTTAAAAGCAAACTGGCGGGACTCCGGGAGCATACCCCCTTCTCCGGATCCCATGGCGGTCTTCACTGCAGCTGTTCCTTTTGCAATTGCAATTTTAACCTCCTTTGAAAGTGCCCCAAACGACATGTGGGTTACATACACAGGAGTTTCAATCACGAGCGGATAGCGTGCTTTAGGTCCGATCATTGTCCGGGTATTGACTGCAGTCTCTTTGTTCAGAGGAATTCTGGCAATCTGGGCACCTTTGATCAGGATATCGTCCCAGGAGATAACCGGTTTTTTTGTCCGCATCGGTTCGATGATTGATTCCCCGGTCACTGCCATAGTGTGGATATCTGCCATGTAGTCTTCAAGGTCGTCAGATGGGCGTTCCCATTCGGCAAGATACCCGCTCCCGGCCTCTGAACGTTCATCGGATACAGAATAATCTTCAGATACACTGTACGCGGGAGATGTGATTGTACGCACGGATTGAGGGGCCTGGGCCTTCAGGACAGGTTTAAGATGAGTCCAGTCGGATCCGCAGATCGGGCAGGCCCAGTCGGACGGGAAATCTGCCGGTTCAGTGCCGGGGGGGATTTTGGTGAGCGAGTTTCCGCGTTCAGGTTCATACTCGAATACATTACAGACATTGCAGCGATAGAGGGTCATACAGATTTACCAATACCACCCTATCAGTTTTGGGATATCATAAGGATATTTGGGATCACCTGGACAAGATTTTTTTCACCTCGGCATACAGTTGCAATGGGCGTGCAGAAGATCTGCCGGTCCTCCTTATACCTGGGTGTGCCTAGTGCCCGGGAACCAGCACTTCCTGATATCAGCTCCTGCCGGTTGATTGTCACTCATCCCTCAAGGCGAATATAGTTCATGGCTGAATAGACGGATAATTTTTTTGATTTTTACCCCATGAGGTCATCCCGGAGTTACTCGACATTCGTAAGTCTGTCCTGCATATCATGGATCTCTGCCTGTTTTGCCTCCATCAGTGCGGAAATGACTGCGTCAGAAAAGACCAGTGCGAGTGTTTCAAACATCGTACCTAATGGAGCGAAGGCGGACGTGACTGATCGGTAATCGCCAGTCAATTGCCGGATTTCAAACGAATTCTTATCTTTGTGATAATACCCGGTAATGTCCCCCAGATTCACGACACAATCTGCCATCCTGCTCATTTTAGAGTCCGGAGACGCCGTAATAAGACAGACCTTTCCCCCAAGTTCCTTTGCGGTCCCACAGATGGATGCCATCGAGTGTGTCTCACCAGATCCCGAGAACATCACCAGTGTATCGTCCGGAAGAAATGCCGGCGTAATAGTCTCCCCGACCACATAGGTATTGTAACCGAGATGCATCAGCCGTAACCCGAATGCCTTGGCAATCAATCCTGAGCGCCCTGCACCCGCTACATACACTCTCTTTGCAGAAATCATTTCCTGGAAAAAAACTTCCATCTGAAGCCGGTCCAGCAAGATGACAGATTTTGTTATGATAGCTGCCATCTGCTGCATGAATGCTGGGATCCGTGTTGCTTCATCGGTCATGTGCGCGTATCGCACTTTAACATCACAACATATGAACATATCGGTTGGAAGGATCCCTCATCGAATCGTAACCGTACAATAGTATTTTAAAAACCTATTCACTCGCTGCTGGAAGTGAATTCCTGAACCGGATAAGCTCGTCACAGAACTCTCCCAGATATTCATCCATTGAGAGACTGCCCTCCTCAAAAATGCAATCGCCTTCTTCGATGACTTTATCGATCATGTCCCGGGTTGGAAGGATTATATCGATTGGTACTTCAGCTTGCGTCGAACCCCGTATAAGAGCCTCGCGAAAGAGACCGATACAATACCCGATACGATATTTGTATACGCATCGTGTCTTGTTCAGGTAGCCTGCAATCCGCTCCGTTTCTATGCGGAGAAAATCATCCAGAACTTTCTGGTCTTTGCATTTTCCGAGCATATAATGGTAATGAGCATAGGGATACATCTCTTCAAGTTCAGCCGGGATAATGCCACAGGTTCCAAAAATTATTACATGGTAGCGAGACGGATCTAATACCTGTGCTAATATCGATCTGATAAGCTGGTGACTTGGGCTTTTACTATAGGGTTTCCGGACAGCACACGGCATAAAAATTGCAATATCTTTTTGGGGGACTTTGTATTCATCAATGATATAGCGGTAAGATTTTTCAAACTCTGCAAGATAAAACGGGGGGTCGGTCAGAAAAGAGCCCTGACTGATTTTAGGTTCTGCCTGTTTTTTCTGGTCACCCATAATTCTTCCTTACCGTATTGTTCCGGCAACAAAAGAATGAATCGCCCGCATCCCCATAGCCTTATTGACGGGTTCTTTGCCGGTCACATTCATACGAACCTGCCCACTACTCCCTTTCCCGAAGGCAAAAACTAAAAGGATTAGATCTGCCCCCATATTTTTTCAGGGATGTATTTTCTCTGGGCTACTCCAAAATTAATTTTTCATTGACTGGTAAAGTCCTCTGCTACCAAATGACAGAGACGGTTGCTTTCTGCGAGATACGGTGGGGTCTCGCGGAGAATTTTTTCTCGCTGTGGGCGTCTGAGATCTCTGATCCAGTCCCGTAGAATCTCCTCCGTAAGTTCAAGGTGGAACTGCAACCCGAGTGCGTTCTTGTACAAGAATGCCTGATTTTTTACTCTCTTACCACTACAAAGAAGTTTGCCTCTAAACGGCAAATCGAAGGTTTCCCCATGGAGCTGGAACGCAAAAAAACGATCCGGAAATGTTGAGAAGACTCCTCCCTGAACGGGTTCAAGCAGGATCTGGCGCCAGCCTGTCTCCTGTATGTATTTATACACATTCGCCCCTAATGCTGAAGCGATCAGTTGGGCACCAAGACAGATGCCAAGAATCCGGTTTTTGTTCTTAACGGCTCTCCGTATAAACTCCTTCTCTTCTTTCAGGAACGGGTACTCCAGTTCGTCGTTCACGCTCATCGATCCGCCAAGGAAGATGAAATGGGTAGCGTCAGTTTTTGGAACTTCATTTGTTTCATACAGCCGGATATACTCAAAAGGAATGTTCTTTTCAGTAAAAAAAGATTTAAAAAACCCAAGGGGTTCACTGGATGTATGCTGGAATGCGGCAATTTTCATGCTATAGTACCAGAGTTATCTTACCCAATTAAATAATGGATGTTGGGGAACGATCAGCAGGTCCTTTTTATCCAACCGCCTCATTTAATCCACTACCTGGCAACCTTTGTGCGGATATCGCATCTGTTTATGTAAGATATACAACGAGAGAGATCATAATTCGGGAATTCAAGAAAAAGGTCTCAAAGAGACTACAGACCGCATTCCCTGCATACTGGTGTAAAGGAGGTGTAATCTGAAAGTATATGGTGAATACCCGGAACTGCAGAGTCTACTGCCCTGACATTTAAGAACCGGAAATAACCCTGAAGAAAATTATGGGCTTGAAAAAGATCGGGAACTGATTTGCCTGTCCTTTTCCAATGAACCCGGCTATTAAGAAAGGTGCGGGGGAGATTCATCATCGCCAGTCTGTATTTCCTAAAAATAAAGTCCGGGTTTTCCGGCATACACCTCGATGCACCTGCTTTAGCAGGTATATAGTCAGACGAACTTACACTGCTATCAGCTGATCCGGGAACTGAATCGTTTTTTCATCTGATGATACCTGTGTCTGCAGAGTCAGCGTTTCCCCGACGCATTTGGTGGCAAATGCACCACAATCAGCATTAACGGTTATCGGTTCGGTTTTAGCCTGTCCCCCTGAGATATTCCCAATGCATTGTCTGATAAAGGGATTGCCATTCAGGTTAATGACCTCAGTTCTGCTGTTATGAAGCGCAACAGTAATACAGACATTGTGGGCCGTCTCGTACCCGGTATTAGTAATCGTTGCAACCAGTTGTCGGCAGGTCAGTCCGCAACTAGTCTGTTCTCCGGGCTGGAGCACAAAATCGACTGGTATTTTTAATGTTTCTTTCACTGCATACGTACCGGGCTGCTGGATTGTTTGAGACTCTGTGGGATGTTGTATAGTAGAGACCTGATGTTGTAAGGCAGAATTTGTTGCTGCCGGGCTCACTGAGTTTTCGCTGTTTCCTGGTAACTGAAAAACTATGTAAGCTGAGATGACTGCAATAATTATTACTGCAACAATAACACCTGCTAAAATCGAAATCTTTTTTCCCGGAATTCGTGTTCCGGGTTTTTCATGTGCATCCTGTTCCACCTCTTGCATAAAGTTCTCGCGCTCCTGTTAAACATCATATTATTTGTAAATAATAGGATAATAATCTGGTAGGAAATTTTCTTTTCTTCGCGCTGGATCTGCTGGAGCGTCCCAGAACATACAGGAATGGATGAGCCCGCCTAAATGCTTACGGTAAAAATAACCCGGATGATTGTCAGGCTGGATTACCCTATTTATCCCGGTTTGTTCCGGAATTTGCCTCTTTTGCAGTGCATCGAAATCAGGGGTATTTATTTCATGAGGAGCTGATGAACCGGTATGCCCCTTTGGGTACCCGTATTTCAAAACGTGCACCGGTGCCATATATCCCTGTCTCCTGTATGGTCATATCGGTAATGGACAGGATCTGCCGTGACAGGTACATATCAAGACCCGTATTCTGGAAAAACTGGCGGTTGAATGTCTTCTCTTTTGCATCGGGTGGGATACCTATCCCATCATCCTCACAGATCACGAGCAGTTCTTCAAATGACTCCTCACAGAAGAACCTGATGTTCTTGATCTGCCTGCCATAACGGACGGCATTGTCAATGAGGTGAAAAAATACTCTCTCGAGCAGATGATCGGCATATATCTCTACCCGGTCGGTATCGACTGAAAGGGTAATCAATCCCGTACGCACACTGGCAGCTGCCGTTTTGATCAACCCGGTGAGGTTGTACCATGCCGGTGGTTGTATTCCAATATTCTGATAATCCCGGGTGAAGGTGATCAGGTTCTGGATGGCATTTGCCGCTGCCAGCTCCTTATCAAAGGATCTGAGCAGGAAAGCAGGGTCGCGTACCTGTTCTCTTGAGAGTTCGATATATCCTTTCACGACTGTTAAATGGTTCAGAATCTCATGGCGGGTGATGCAGCTGAATACATTCAGTTTTTTATTAGCTCTCTGGAGAGCGTCTTCTTCCTGTACCTTATCGCTGGTGTCGACGAGTGACAGGATCAACATTCCCGTATCCGGAATCGGGGTCATCGTCAGCGATCCGTACCGCAGTTGGCCATCGAAGCGGATGAACTGGAATTCATTGTTTGCCGTCGCGATTTTTGGGTTAATCCGACACTCATATTCGTATTTCTGCATCCGTTCCAGTTCTTTTGGAGCAACAAACTCAGTCCACTTTTTCTTCCCTTCTACTTCGTCCCTGACATAACCGATGATCTTCTCAAACTCAGGGTTGATATAGGAGATTGTTGCATTCTCTTCAATGATTGCAATTGCCGAACCGGTATTTTCCAGGATAGTTCTGCATCTTGACTCGGAAATCTTCAGGTCGGTTTCCTGTTGTCTTGGCGTGGTGACATCGGTGATCGATTCTATTGCACCGGCAAGTTCTCCGGACCTGCTGAAAACTGGTGAGGCAATTTCGCGGATAATTTTGGATTTTCCGTCTGGAGTTATCACCGTTGTTTCTGCGGACAGGGTATTTCCTGTCCATTGAATTTCCCGATACCCCCTCTTCTCAATATCCAGGTCGGACGCAAAGATCAGGTCTATGATCATCGGCCGGCGTTCCCTGAAGAAGGGAATGGCATACTCATTGCTGCCCTTCCTAATGATGTCTGCAGCTAAAATCCCGGTTAACTCCTCGATTGCCCGGTTCCATGCAACGATTCTCCCATTTCGGTCAATTGCAAATGTGGGCTCAGGAATATAATAGATAACCCCGGACATCTGCAGATTTTCGTATTCGAATTCATTCTCCCTTTGTGGATCACGGGGAACTTCGAAAAAGGATAATATTAAGCGTTGTGTCCTTGGGATTACAGCGGCATTAAGGGATACGTACCGGTTCTGTTTTTTCCTGTCCAAAAGACTTACAAAATATTGCCTGGGAGCCTGCTCCGTCATCGCTCTGCAATCGGCAAGGAACTTTGTAAGTTTGTCAACCATTTCCGGCGCGATAAATTCCGTCCATTTTTTCTTTCCCTCGATTTCCTTCTGGCTGAAGCCAATCAGTTGCAGGAATTTGTTGTTGGCCAGAGAAATTTTTGCATCTTTTTCAATTATTATGGTGGGTATACTGGCATTTTCAAAAATAGTACGATATTTTTTTTCAGATGCACGCAGTGCTGTAAGTACCGTGTCTTTCTTATCTTTTGGAGCGCGGGTTTTGTCTGCTGGCATGTCTACTCTTTTGTAAGGTCAGGAGGGAGAAACGTTTTTAAAGTTTTCCCAACCATGAGGGATTCTGCAGGATGGTACTATTCTTTCTTGAACAAGTACGTAAACTTTCAGCTATAATTATTTATTGAAAAACATCTCGTCGTGCAGGGCAGGCGATCCCGATTTTTTATCGTAATCAGTTCCTTTAGTTTTTCGGAAAGACAAAACGCTTCCCGCCCGCGAGATCATTGGAGGATATTCCTCATTTCATTTTTTGTTTCCGAATTGGTGCAACAGATTTAGAAAAATCAGTTATTTGCTCCCTAATGCTAAAGGATAAAAAGGAATTTTCTTAGTATGCGCGTTCGAGAAAATTCTCACTTCTGTACCAGTGAAAGTACCCTAAAATTCTTTCTTCAATCACATCTCGCGAATTATTGCTTCATTTTAAATTCTGAACCATCCGGGACATTTCCTGGGAAATTGAGGAACGTTCAGACTATCTGGTTTCTCCCGAACCATAGTCATACCTAATCCTCCGGAAATGCTACATTCGTCCAACGGCACACGCTGATATGTGACAGCATATGAGAAAAAAGCAAATTATTCTTGTAGGAATATTTCTCATAGCCTTAGTCTTTAGTATCGGGACAGCTGCTGTGCGAGAGAACAATTCAACAAATGTACAGGGTGTGGATTTCGTCTCAAATGACATTAAGCCATTTAACGGCCCCATCGGTGCAGATAGCCCCTTATACGGGCTGAAGGTTGCCATGGAAGATCTTGATGAGACGTTAGCATTCAATAGTACTCAGAGGATAGAAAAGGAGGTTGACCATGCACAACTCCGCATTGCTGAAGTGCGGAGGGAACTGGATCTTGACAGGACCGACTCAGCAGAACGGGTGCAGGAACTGTACCGGCAGAAACTGAACCTGACAGAAAGATCCTTAATGTTCTTTGGATCAAATGAAACCGGGCTGCTGCATGCCTAGGAAATGATCACCTTACACCAGGCCGTCCTTGCCAATCTTTTGCTCTCTCATCCGGATAATACAAGTCTTACCCCGCTTACAACAACAGCCTTTTACTCGGACAGAAATTTGAGCAGAAGTCAGAAATGAAATTCACCCGTTCCATGAGAAAGGATAATAAGACACTCCTCAATGTCGAGAGTCTGGACATCAGGGAGCCGACCCGGGCCGTTGAGAATAACAGCACTCACGCCAAAACCTTAGTCCAGGACAGAAAGGAGAACCAGGAAAGGATGAAAAATCAAAAAGATACGATTGCGGTTAACACTACAATCACCCCCAAACCCGAAAACAGGGAAGAGCACGGAAAAAAAGGGACGTGAGTAAGAAGTCACGCGACCTGTAATTCCCCTAAAATATCACAGGATTAATTCAAAATTTCTCATTACATTTTATACTTCTGAGCAATAATAAACAACAGACAGGTGATCCATGGATTATGTGACCCGGTTCAGCATTGTTACTCTCATGGCGATCCTGATCTGCCTTCCTCTAATTGCAGACGCGGCACCTGCTCCACCGGAATCATCAATAACGTACGCTATTGCAATCCAGGAGGATGGTACAGCGTTATGGCATGTGGAGTACCGGACGCTTCTCGCATCCGATGACGACGTTGAAATGTTTGATACCTATGCTAATAATGTATCGTCAACCTACCTTCCCCAGTTTCAGGATCTCATGCAGCATTCTGCAGCACAGGCCGCCGCTGCTACTTCCCGACCCATGGAAATTGCCGATTTTGCCGGTGATGCTGTCATCCAGACTTCCCCCACGGGTCGATATGGGGTTGTGTTTTATTCGTTCAGCTGGAGAGGTTTTGCAAAAACAACAGGAAACGACCTTACAATGGGTGACGCATTAGCAGGTGGGTTGTACCTGGCAAAAGAAAACACCCTCATCGTCCGGTATCCCTCAGGGTATACGGTCAGTGTCGCCGAACCTGCACCAGACCAGTTGCAGGACGGACTTATCTGGTACGGTCTGCGTTCATTCGGGGCAGGCGAACCCCATTTGGTCTTTGAAAAATCCGGCCTTCCCTTGTTTTGGGTTCTTTTGGGATCGGGCGTTGTCTTTTTTGTTATTCTGGGGGTTATTGTGATCATTTCAAAAAAACGTAGCCGTGAAGCGGATGACCCTGACGAAACGGCAGTCCAGTTATCTGAAACGGACATTATCAGTATTGAAGAGAAGATTATACAGTTATTGAAAAAAACCGGTGGAGAACAGTACCAGTCGGAGATCGTGAAAAACCTGGGACTGCCCAAATCAACGGTGAGTGCAACCCTCAACGACCTCCATAAACGCGGTATTATCCAAAAGATAAAAAAAGGACGGGAAAATCTCATACGGCTGATATGATAATCTTGTTGTCGATCAGCAGTCATCTCCGCAGATATCTCTTCGCTTGATCTATTTTTGGATTTTCTACTAAGAAGGGTCTTCTCTTTGTCTGCTACCATGAACTTTTTTTACTATTGGTTACCTTGGTAGTACGGGAACAGCTATGACAATTGACTGGTACAAAGAATTTGTTAACCTGGACTACACTCCTGAATCTGATGACCTCATCTGCCTGTTTTATTTTGAACCTGCTGCCGGGATCCGGAGTAAGGAAGCTGCGGGAAGGATTGCATCGGAAAGTTCGACAGGCACATGGACAACACCCCATACTCTTCCGCCCCGTATGAAAAGTCTTGAGGCAAAAGCATTTGATATCGAAGGAAATGTAGTAAAAATTGCATATCCTCTTGCACTCTGGGAGGAGGGTAACGCGGTCCAGCTTCTGAGTGGGATCGCGGGGAACGTCTTTGGAATGAAGGCGGTGAGAAACCTGCGTTTGATCGATGTCGCTTTACCCCAGGCATATCTTAATCATTTCAAAGGTCCGCATTTTGGCAATGACGGAATCAGGAAAATGATGAAGGTCATCAAACGCCCCTTGACAGGCGCTGTACCCAAGCCTAAGATCGGGTTTTCCGCACAGGAACATGCAGAGGTCGGTTACGAGACCTGGATGGGTGGATTCGATTTTGTTAAGGATGACGAGAACCTCACGTCGACCCCCTTTAACCGGTTTGAAGAAAGGGTAAAAATGCTCTCGAAGACGCGTGACAAGGCAGAACAAGAGACCGGGGAGAAAAAATCTGCGTTCCTCAATATATCCGCCGACACAGAAACCATGAAAAAAAGGGCAGATCTCCTGGCGGAGTATAGCTGGAACTACGCAATGATTGATGTAGTCGTTGCGGGGACCGCAAGTGTTATGACGATGCGGGACTACTGCTCCGATCTCGGTCTCGCGATCCATGCACACAGGGCGATGCATGCAACGTTTGATCGGAATAAAAAGCATGGTATCACTATGCAGGTCCTCGCAAAACTTATGCGGCTCATAGGAGTATCCCAGATTCATACGGGTACGGCAGTTGGCAAACTGACCGGGACAAAAAGGGAAGCCGTAGCCCTTGCTGATGTTCTGCGGGAGAAGAAAACCCCTGCTGTCGAGGGGATGCTCCTGGAGCAGGACTGGGGCAGGATCAAATCAGCATTTCCCGTCTCTTCCGGTGGTCTCCATCCAGGACTTGTACCTGATGTGCTGAACATATATGGTAATGAACTTGTACTCCTCGTAAGCGGTGGTATTCACGGACACCCGAGGGGTACCCGCGCCGGGGCGCAAGCGACTATGCAGGCAATCGAAGCATGGCAGGAGGGTATCAGCCTCGAAGAAAAGGCAAAGAAGTCAAAAGAACTTAAAGAGGCGCTGGAGAAGTGGGGGCATTATAAACCGAAGTAGATAGATTCCTTTTACGGATCTTTCTTCTTTATAGGAACAGATTTCCTCTTTTTTTCCAATTTGGATATTTTATTCGGAAAATATATCACGCAACATCCTGTCGTGAATACCAGATACCTGCCCAGCACCTTCTATACGATGATTATAATAATAAACTAGGTTATTTTTGTGATTTTACATCGGATCCCCCCTATTTTCCTGCCTCAACCCGATTCCTTTTAATATACGCATCCGAAATCCTAAGCACTCATGACAGAGTACCAGCTCACCTCCAGTTTTGCTCCCGCCGGCTCACAACCGGAAGCAATAAGAAAATTAATCGATGGACTGGAAAACAATGACCAGTTCCAGACACTGTTGGGCGTTACTGGCTCGGGTAAGACGTTTACCATGGCAAACGTGATCGCAGCTGGCAACAGACCTTCACTTGTACTCGCCCATAACAAGACCCTTGCAGCCCAGCTGTACCAGGAATTCTCCGATTTCTTCCCGCATAACCGGGTCGAATACTTTGTCTCCTATTACGATTACTACCAGCCGGAATCCTACATCCCTGCAAAGGATCAGTATATCGAGAAGGACTCTGCTATCAATCCCAAAATAGAGATGTTACGCCTCTCAGCCACTGCCTCGCTTTCGTTCAGGCGGGACGTGATCATCGTCGCCTCGGTCTCCTGTATCTTCGGCCTTGGTAATCCAGAGAATTTCCGGAATATGGGGTTTGAGCTTTCCGTAGGCCAGAAAATTACCCGGAACGACATCATAGGCCGGCTTATCGATATCCTCTTTGAGAGAAACGACCTCGAACTGATGCCCGGCAGGTTCCGGGTCAAAGGGGACATTATCGATATAGTTCCCGGGTACTTCAACAACATTATCCGGATTGAGATGTTCGGCGATGAGATTGAACGTATCCGCGAGGTAGACAAAAACACGGGTACAAAAAAAGAGGAAATGAGGTATTTCTATGTCTACCCGGCCCGCCACTTTGTCACCCCGGAAGGCACCCGGAAAGCGGCAATTGCATCGATCCGCAAGGAACTTGATGAAGTTCTCCCAACACTTGGGATGATCGAGGCGCACCGGCTCGAACAGCGGACAAATTTCGATCTTGAAATGATCGAGGAGACCGGTTCATGCAAAGGGATAGAGAATTACTCCCGGCATTTCGATGGAAGGAAAGCAGGAGAGAAACCCTACTGTCTCCTTGATTATTTCCCCGATGATTTTCTGATATTCATTGATGAGAGCCACCAGACCATCCCCCAGCTTCATGGCATGTTCAACGGTGACCGCTCCCGGAAGAAGGCGCTGATTGATTACGGTTTCCGCCTTCCGAGTGCATATGACAATCGCCCGTTGAAGTTTCACGAGTTCGAGCAGTATATGGGTAATGTGGTCTTTGTGTCAGCAACACCCGGTGATTACGAGTTAAAAAAATCAGCCCAGCTGGTCGAGCAGATCATCCGCCCGACCGGGCTTGTGGACCCCATGGTTGAGGTTCGCCCGATTGAGGGTCAGACAGATGATGTAATACGCGAAGTAAAGGCCACTATCAAACGGGGTGACCGGGTACTTGTTACAACACTCACTAAAAGACTTGCAGAAGAGCTCTCCGAGTTTCTCGCAGACCAGGGAATACGGACCAGATACCTTCATTCTGAAATAGAGACCCTCGAACGTAGTGAAATCATTAGGGAGCTCCGGCTCGGAAAGTTCGATGTGCTCGTCGGGATCAATCTCCTGAGAGAAGGACTGGATATCCCTGAGGTCGGGTTCATCGGCATACTCGATGCGGATAAGGAGGGATTCCTCCGCGATGCAAGAAGTTTGATCCAGATTATTGGTCGTGCGGCGCGCAACGTCAACGCGAACGTTGTATTGTATGCAGATGTCATGACCGATTCGATGAAGCGGGCGATTGCCGAGACAAAAAGGCGGCGTAACCTCCAGGTTGCTTACAATTCAGAGCATCACATCATCCCGCAGACCATCAGGAAACCGGTCAAGGAAAAAGAAGTTGAAGTCAAGGATACCAGGCATGTTCCCCGGACAGAAATCCCCAACGTGGTCATCGAGATTGAAAAGCAGATGCGGGATGCAGCAGACAGTCTTGACTTTGAACGGGCGATTGCCCTGCGTGAACAGATTAAGAAACTAAACGAACGATTACGTGAGGGCGGGAAACGCTTTCATGAAAAGTAGACTTGGTTTTTTGTAGCACGAGAACTTCATACGAATTATATTCATTTTAATCCATCAGAAAAGAATATTTTATTTAAATGGATCTTTCAAAAAAAATCATTAAATGTACAGGCTCGTGTCATTTTTTTATTAGGATCTATCAATTCATCCCAGTTCCATCCAAGTGCATCGGTAATACGTGATATGGGTTGTTTGATGGTTTTCTCTAGCATAAGGTCCCAATCGACTATGAAATCATTTGGTATCTGATCTTTATATTCAAAACATACGACATCGGTGTTGGGATATATACTTCCATGAATACCTTTGATATACACTCGCTTTGGCTTGCTCCCCTGCTTAAAATCGGTTTTAAAATGTTTGTTAGAGTATTTCGCTCCTCTAACTTGGGCATCATCAGTTTCATAATTGTCGAGGTCCTTTCCAATCCCTCCCGGGATCCCAACCTCATCGAGAGAAAATTTTCCTGCACGGTATTTTTGAACAATATCGGTAAGATAGGTGCGAACACCATCGATATTCTCACCGGAAAGGATCAAATCCATAATTTTTCTCTGTACTATTTTTGTAATCTGGGGGGTGTCACTTCGTTTGATTTCAAATCCAACGATATCAGTCTCTTGGACATCTTTTCCCTCTTTCCAAACTAGGAGACCAGCGTACCTCTTCTTCTTTCCTGCCTGAAAGAACCGTGCATAGATCTTCTCGAACTTAATCGAGAAGAAGTGAATATCTGCATTGAGTTCTTTTTTTGCAAATTCCATATAACTTTCGTTAAGTTGTCTCTCGATTTCCCTTGCAGTGGCGATTGTCTGTTCCTTGGTTAAGTCTTTTGGGAGCTGAACCATACAAGAGTCAGTGTCGCCATAGATCACCGTGTGCCCCTGTTGTTCGATCACTTTCCGTGTATGCTCGATGATTGCACGTCCCACTGATGTAACTGCAGCGCCGATCTCACGATCAAAAAGCCGGAATCTCGGATATCCGCTCACGCCATAATACGTATTCATGATCACTTTCAGAACGTTCTGTTGCATATCATAGAGGACATATTGTGGTGAGCCGAAAGGGAATGTATTGCGAAGAGTTTTTTTCTCATCGCGTTCTTTCAGAAGTTCGGAGATAATACTCCTTGTGAGGCCATCTGGTTCTTTTTTAAATCTGATCCCATTCGGAGCTCTAAGTTCTCCGTCCGGACTCTTTGTTTCCGGAGACGCATTGATTGTCATCATCGCCATCGGGTAGAGCGATTTTAAATCAAGGACTATGACATTCTCGCGGACACCCCTGCTCGGTTCAAAGACTGTTGCGCCTTCGAATTCTTCTGCGTTCACAAATCCTTTAGAAGGCAGAACATACCGATCATGTGCCTTCCTGAGAACATAGACATCAATGACACTAGAGGAGTTCAAAGTCTTGTCAAGTGGACAGCCGACATAACGTGCAATTTCACGATAGAATCCGATAAGATTGTCCTTCCGATCAATGGCAACGCACAATTCAACATCCTTGAAATTGTATTCCACAAGGAGAGCCGGATTCTCCCTCCAGAGCGAGGCGAGTGTGCCAGTATACCTGACTTTGCATTCACCCAGTTCTTCTTCGGCTACTGCATCGAGCCGGTAGGATTCTTTCTGTGCGACGTGAATTTTCTTGTATGCCGTGAGAAGATCGAAAAGAGCACGTCCAGGTAATGCATTCCGCTCTGTTGGTTCTTTCAGACGAGCAAGGAGGTTTATAGCAGAAAGACCAAGTTTTTCCATTCGGTTAACAATGTACTGAATATCAAATTCAATGAAGTTCCATCCGGAAAGAACGTCAGGATCTCTTTTTGCAATATATTCGGCAAAATTTTTCAGCAATTCCTTTTCCTGGTCGAACGCGCAGATAGTGTGGAACTTTTTCCGGAAACACCCGTTTTTCAGGCCTCCTGCCGTTTCTTTTTCAATAATTTCGGAGGGGATACCACAAGGAGACAGCAGGAATGTCGTGTAATCATTATCAAATGAGTCATAGCACGTGATGCAGATGATGGCATCACGCTGAGGATCGGGAAAGCCATTTTCATCTACGCATTCGATATCGATAATACAGGAGCGTGCGGGAGCATCAACAATTTCAGGAGAAATCTGTTTGTAATCGACAATCTGTGACGGCGATTTGACGCCTCCCGTTAATCCACAATCGATGAGGAATCGGGTTATAAAAAGAATATCGGCTTCAAAGTGATTCCCTGGATACTGATCACGAAGTCGGCGAACATCTGATGGACGCTTGGTGTACAGTCTGCGAAGTGCTGCCCCTTTTATTGAAAGATATTTTCTCTCTGTTACAACGGTTGCCTCTGGTGGGGTTTCTTTACCGTCAACCATTTCGGCGGGGACATAAAAATAGGGCCGGAATCCGGTAACTTCCAAATGGATTGCTTTGCCCTGAACATCCCTGCCGAAGATATGGATGATGGGGCCATCCGGTGCATTACTGTACTCGACCTGGTTTATGGCAATCTTTATACCGGAAAACTGATCGAGAGTGCAGCCGGGAGTCGCATACACGTCCGAAAGTGAAGATTGGGACGCCATATCAGGATACCGCCCGTGCGCAGAGGTCTTTAACAAACTTTCCCGCTTCGTTCATTTTTTCTGTCTCCCATGCATCAAGCTCCCATTCTTCAATCTTCTGGATTCCGCTGCGGCCGACGTGGGCAGGAACCCCAAGGGAACATTCCGATAAACCATATTCCCCGTCAAGTACTGCTGAACAAGTAATCAGTTCTTGGGTATCTTTGAGAATGATGCGGATAAGATGGGCAAGGTGGAGAGCCGGACCAAAAACCGTGCCCCCTTTTCCCTTGATCACTTCCATACTTGCACCTCTCAGCTCGGAAAGAATCTCTTCCCGCTGGCTGATGTCCACCGCTGATGCGAGGCCGGAAAAGTACGGCACCTGATGTTCGCCATGCTCTCCCAACACAAAAGAAAATCCTGTTATTCCCCGGTTCCTGAGTGCGAGGCCGAAGCGTGCGCTGTCAAGCTGTCCGCCAAAACCTATACATCGCTCCCTCCCGATGCCGGTTTTTCTGCAGAGTACGAAATTGTTTGCATCCATCGGGTTTGTAACCGTGACAAGAATACCTGAAAATCCTTTAAGCAGCGAGATACAGTCACGGGTTGCAGACAGATTAATTTCAAGCAGATCGGCGCGTGTCTTTACTGACGGGTTCCGTGACAGGCCTGCAGAAAAAATGCAGATATCCGACTCCCTGATTGCAGTGCTATCGGTACTGATGGGTATCTGGAGCCCGGTATGCTCGAGATCCAGCACCTGTGCCCTGAGTATATTGGGATCGCAGTCATACAAGACTAATTCATCTGCAATTCCCATGGACGTGACGAGGTAAGCAACTTCACCGCCAATTCTCCCGACTCCCACTACCGCGAGGCGTGCCATTCTGATACAATATAGAATGCTGATAATAATTAAGTGACTCACAACAGGCAGATAACGCATAACAGTCCTGAATTATGTATGTTCGATCGGTTCAGCAATTCTGACCCCAGAATACCTTTAAGCCAGAACACAAAAAAGATGCCCTTTTTATTATATGACGACTATTTCCTGATGCATGGTATCGATCAGGCCGGGTCCGGTTACTCTGGGTAACGTGGCGCTCGATAATCACCTGCTACTCGCGGCTGGGATTCTCGGAACGACCGGATCGTCGCTTGCCCGGATGCTTTCTTCAGGGGCCGGGGGAGTTGTGACCAAGTCGATTGGTCCTTATCCCAAGGATGGGCATGCAGGGCCATGTCTTGTAGTACTTGAAGACGGGATTCTGAATGCCATGGGTCTCCCTAACCCATCAAAGGAGTTTGTGGATGAGATCATACCTCTCGTGAAAAAACCCGTAATAGTAAGCATATTTGGGACAAATCCTGCTGAATTTACTCTGGTTGCCGGATGGTTTGAGGGCAAGGCTGCTGGTTTTGAACTGAATCTGTCCTGTCCCCATGCAGAAGGGTACGGTGCAGCAATCGGAACCGACCCGGCACTTGTTGAAGCATGTACCAGGGCAGTTAGCGTAACCGGGATCCCGACATGGGTAAAACTTACGCCGAATGTAGCAGACATCACCATGATCGGCAAAGCAGCAGAACGCGGGGGGGCAAGTGCGATCGTCGCGATCAACACGGTTAAAGCGATGAGGATATCAACAGGGATGCGGCGACCGGTGCTGGGGAACCGCTATGGTGGCCTCTCTGGGAGTGCCGTGTTCCCTATTGCCGTCCGCTGTGTATACGAGCTCTATGAATCATGCAAAATACCGATTATCGGTTGCGGGGGCGTTGCCACTGCAGATAATGTCATTGAGATGATGATGGCCGGGGCTAGTGCAGTGGAGATTGGCAGTGCAGTTCTTAATAATGTAAAAGTTTTTGAGACAATCAAAGCTGAACTCTATAAAAAGGATGGATTGGCGCCAAAAGAGATCATCGGGTGTGCCCATCATGAATGATGACCTGTCTGTAACCGTGTCAATCCTGCGGGTGAAAAAAGAAACATCACTCATCCGCACATTCGTTTTTGACCGCACGTTTTCATTTTCCCCGGGGCAATTTGTCATGGTCTGGATTCCCGGAGTTGATGAAATTCCCATGGCGCTGTCGTCAGAAAACACTATCACAGTGCAAAAAGCCGGCGATGCAACCACTGCCATGTTCGCTCTTGGCACGGGCGAAAAGCTGGGAATCCGCGGCCCGTTTGGGAATGGTTTTACCAAGGGTGAAAAAGTACTTGCGATTGCAGGAGGTGTTGGGGCTGCGCCCCTTCTTCCGCTTGCACGGGCCGACTGCGTTATGACCCTCCTTCTGGGGGCAAGAACCGAATCCGAACTTCTGTTTGTTGACCAGCTTGATGAGTGTACGGATGTGCTCATCGCGACTGATGACGGGTCATTGGGACAGCACGGGTTTGTAACTACTCTCATGGATGATTTAAACCTCGGTGTGTATGACAGGATTGCGGTCTGCGGTCCAGAGACGATGATGCGTACTGTCCTTGCCAAAGTTGAAGAAAAAGGAATTGCCCATAAAACGGAATTCTCACTGCATCGCTATATGAAATGCGGGGTAGGTATCTGTGGTTCATGCTGCGTAGATCCGTCAGGCCTCCGGGTCTGCAGGGATGGTCCGGTGTTTTCCGGAGATTTACTTCTTAAAAGTGAATTTGGCCATTATATGCGGGATGCAAGTGGCCGGAAGAAAAATCTCTGAACGAATATTTAAAAACAAATGTCAGCTTGATTCAGGAGGTATCTGCTTTTTACTGAGCCTGTAAATCCCTTTTGGGATCCGGATCTCGAATCGTGCCCCTGATTCCGGTTCTCCGGTCTCGCTAATGGAGAGGCCGGTTATATTCAGGATCTCTGCGGCCAAGAAGAGCCCATAACCGGTATTCCGGTAATACTCGCGTTTGAAAATTCCCTCTTTCATGCTTTTCGGGACTCCTATACCATTATCTTCGCAGAAAATTGTGGTACCCTCACCGTTCTCCTGTGATGAGAACCGGATTTTTGTTACCTTCTGCCCATGACGTAATGCGTTATCCACGATATTGTAAAATACCTTCTCAAGCAGCACATCCGCATATATCTCAAGGTCCCCCACATCCTTCTCTACTTGGACATTGCCAAGTTCAAGGCCGGCAATTGCTTTACTGATGGTTGCAGCAATACTTTGCCAACGGGGAGAGTTTACCCCAAGATCCTCATAATCACGGGCAAATCTGATCTGTTTCTGGATCATCTGAGTGGTCTGTTCGATCTTCTTGAGATATGAAAGGAGTGCAGGATCTTGGACCATCTCTTCTGCAAGCGAGACATACATCACAATCGCAGTTATCTGGTTGAGGATATCATGACGGGTAATCGAGGAGAGTGTGTTAAGTTTGCGATTTGCGAGCTGGAGTGTTGCTTCAAAATGTTTCCGTTCTAGGATCTCCGCTTTGAGTCCCTCATTTGCCCGAATGAGTTCTTCAGATCGCTCTTTTACCTTTTTCTCGAGATCCTCACGTGCCTTCTGGATGACCCGTTCTGCGAGTTTACGCTCAGTTATATCGATAGCAGAACAGATCACAATATTCCCCGGGGAAAGAGATGCAGAAACAAGGAACTGGCGAGCATCACCCTTCCGTTTATGAAGGATAAGTTCAATATCCCCTATTTCTGCATTCTTTTGGATCTGGGTAATGAACGTATTCCGCTCCGTAGAATCAGGAAAGATGCGGTTTAGTTCTTCATTGATCAGGTCACTTCGATCGTATCCTAGCATCTGTGCGCATCTTCCATTCATCTCCTGGATGCGTTGCGTTGTGAGATCAAAAGTGAATATTCCGGCTTGGGAATTTTCGAAGATCTCCCGGTATTTTCTCTCTTCTTCTTTGAGTCCTTCCGCAAATGAGGATGTGACAAAACCAATTATGACAAAGATCACAAACCAACCTGTAGACACGGCGACCTGATTCGGGTTAAAGTTACTGAAAAAATAGACCAGCACGAGAAAGATCGTGCTGAGCGAAAGCGAGAAGAGTACACCCTTTTTTGGGTAATAATTCACAAAGAGAATTATAGGCAGGAAGTAGAGAAATGGAAAGACTTCATCAATAGCATGGGTCAGGGAAAAGATAGTTGCCCAGATGGCAATGATGATAGATACTACAATCGTTATCGTCCAGAAAATACGGTGCCTGATGGCAACAGGAAGGGTCATATATTCTCCCTTTTTGGCTGTGTGGACTGCCCGGACAGGACTGTGCTTTCAAACCTTCGGCATTCAAGGATCTCTGCCCGAAGTTTCTCGTTAATCCGCTCCAGATCTGCAGTACGCGCTTTGACTTGTTGTTCAAGATCATTAAGTGTTTTAATAATCTCCTCGTCAACGATTTTACTATCGGTGATATTGACGGCAGAACAGAGCAAGTGCTCTTTTGTTTCAAACATCGCGGAAATAACAAATCTGGAAACTGCATTGTTACGTCCAAGAAAATTAACTTCCCATTCTGTGTGTTTTTGGTCTTTTGTCACGTCTGCAATGAACCGTTTTAGTTCTTCCTTGTCGGTCCAGATGACAGAGATCTCCTTACCGAGAAGCTCCTCGCGATCGTAGTTCAGCCATTGGGCGCATTTACGGTTTATGTCACGAATTTGCAGATCCTTAAGGTTAAAACAGAAAATGCCATCATGGGATGTGTCCAGAATGTTCCGGACCCGTGTGGTTTCTTCACGCAACTTGATTGCATAGGATGATGCGACAACCCCAATAGTGATAAAGATCGCGAACCATGCTGTTGAAATAGCAATCAGGATTGGATCAGAATTCCCCAGAAGGTAAATGAGACCGATATACATCAGGCCCAATCCCAGTGAGAAGAGTACACCTCGTTCCGGGTAAAAATATACAACAAGGATAATCGGCAGGATAAAGTGAAAAGGGAAGACGTTAATAATGCCATTCAGAAGCGAAAAGATAGTTGTAAGAATGGCAACAATGGTTGCAGCAGTGACGATGAAGAGTCGCAGCACTTCCACATTTTCAACAGATAAATGCGCCACTGACCGTCCCCTACCGAATTCCCAGCCAAACCGGTGAGTTGAACCGGATTTAGTAATTAGTATTAATTTCACTACATATATTTATATACTCTGTGGTAAGTTGCTACATAATCACTGAATACTTATAGGTTTTTTTGATTGGTGAATGGTTTTAGCCCAGGGGAGTTGATGTGCTCAAGATCTTCGAGCTTGTTGATGTTAGTGAACGTCCGGAGTTCAGGGTCAATCAATTGTAACTCATCAACCATGATATACCTGACAGAAAGGTTCATGACCATCTCACGGAGCGATTGGGAATTATGACATTCCAAATATTTGACAAGAGCAGTCCTGCGATAGACTGCATGAAGAGGTTCGAGCATGTCAGGGTTCCACCGGGGAATCACTGCATCATAATTGTCAATATGATCAAAAAGGTATGCAATTACCTTGGGGTCGATACACGGCATATCGCAAGCAGAGACAAAGATTAGATCGCCCTGTGCAGCCAGTGATCCGGCATGAAGTCCACCAACTGGTCCGACTCTTAACCGGATATCGGCTATGCATCGAACTCCCTCAATGCTATTGAACCGTTTACATTGTTCAGGGTCTCTGGCAACGAGGATAATCTCATCGACAACCTGCTGGAGAGAATCGACCAGACGTTCGATAAATGTCCGGCCAAGATAGGTGAAAAAATACTTTTCCTGCCCGTTTGCACGTCGTGCCTCGCCACCAACCAGTACCACTGCAGATCTCACAGCTGTGCCCCGTATATAAAAATGATTTCTGAACTTTTAAATCATGGGCAGGAAACCAAAGAGAGGTAACGATTGTGGTATCAAATCTTCACCCTGCGCAATCCTTTTTTTTCCATCGCGAGTAATGCCATCTTTATATCGACGGATGGAGTAAATCCTCCAACACCATCAGCAGCCAGGATACGGTGGCAGGGAACGACCAGTGGTGTAGGGTTGCGTGCCATCGCCTGTCCAACTACGCGGGGGGATGTCCTTACCCTGGCTGCGATCTCTCCATAGGTCGATGTGCTCCCATACGGTATATCCTGCACTGCGCGGTAGATCCGACTGTAAACTGTATCTTCGTGGATAGCAATACTATCAAGCTGTGAAAGCCTGACATTACGTCCCCCGCAGTATTGCCTGATCAGGGCAGGTACCTCACCGGATATACCGGTTGTCGTGAACCTGACCTGGTGGACGATCATGCCGTTCCACCAGACATGGACGAACCAGAGCCCGAACCGGCAGGAACCCCCTATAATTTCCATTGTGCTATCACCTTCTGGAACAGCGCCACATTACACTCGATCATCTCATCCTGAAGCCATGCAGGGAGCGCATTATGAATCCTCTTTTCCAGGAATCGCTTTTCACCCAGAACTAATACACCACGATCTTCCGGTGTACGTAGCACCCTACCCAATGCCTGAAGGGAACGATTGATAGCTGGCAGCGTATAACAAAGAAACTCACCGTCGTCACCAAACTTATGCCTGAAATATTCTATCATCATCTTCCGTACGCGATTGAAGGGTGCAAGCGGCAGTCCGATCACCATCGCTCCCTTCAGCATCTCACCCCGGTAATCCAGCCCTTCGCTCCACTTTCCACCACACACGGCAAATAAAACTCCTGACTCACCACGGGCCGGAAGCGACAGGAATGTCGAGAGCGCCGCACCCGCGTCAGCTGCATCCCGTGGCTCGATAAAGACTTTTCTTTGCCGGATATGCGGGACGGTAAGGTTTGCATATATCTCAAGAATCTGGTAGCTGGGAAAATAGATTGCCCGGTTTCCTTTGAGGGCACAGAATGCTCTGATGTATTCAACGATCCGTGCACTGTTTTGTGTATTCTGCCGCATTGAAAACGCTGTTGTAATATCGTTTGCACAACAGATAATACGATTTTCTTTGGGAAACGCGTTTGGCAGGGTAAGTGTTTTCACCGGTATGTCCCCAAAGTAATAGCGTGCGAAATTATCGACCGGTGAAAATGTTCCAGAGATCATGACGCAGCAGGCATGTGCGGTGCAGATTTCCTGCAGCGGGACAGACGGATCAATATTACGCACTTCCAAGGTGATCCCTGCTGCTCCTTTCCGGTATATGGTAAGATAGGCAGAGTCTTTTGCTGACTGCGAGAGCCGAAACAAGAATTCCGTCAGTCTCTCGATTGCGGTTTCGCGATATTCCCCTGTTTTTAAGTTCTTTTCCCGGATGGACTCAGCAAGTATTATGAGGTCATCAACAATCGCATCCATGTTCTTATAGAGGGATTCGCGCACTACCATCCTGTCGAATATAGAAGGATCGAACCAGTCCTCCACCTCCCCGGAGTTTGCAAGTCCACGGATAAACTCGGTGAGCCTGGGCAGGACATGCTGGACAGCTTCTGCACCTCTGTATCGTTTGCGCATGCCGGAGAGCTCCCGTGACGCCTGTTCGAGATCGCGTTCTTCGAGGGTTACACTTTCGATGCTGGTGACGACGTCACCGCAATTGTGTGCCTCATCAACAAGAAGCAGAATGTCCTGCGGCTCGACACCGAGGTTGGCATAGAGTTGCTCCCGAATCTTCCGGTCAAACAGGTGGTAATAGTTCAGGATGATTACATCGGCATTCCGGGCGGCATGCATCATCAGTTCATAGGGGCAGATTTGCCCGCAGAATTCCCCCAGTTCCCGCGGTGGTACCGGGTTTGCAATCACCCTGTCTGCCTTGGCGCGGAGTACTGTTGAGGGCACCATCTTGACACCACCAGCCTCAGCCTGCACAAACATTTTGCTGTTTATATAATACGGGCAGAAGAGGGGGTGTTCCTTGTCCATGCGCCGGATCTGCTGGATGATAAATGGATCCTTTGCAGGAATGAGTGCCCCTCGTTCTGCACGGTCACGTATGAGCGAGTTTGAGAATGCCTTCACCCCCTCACACCTGCGGTACACATCTCCTTCACCCCCAAGCGGGCACATGCTCCCTTTGCCGACGAGGTACACTGCTTTGAGCTGGGTTTTTTTTTTGCGCACCAGCTCTAACTCGCGGATGAATGTGGTGAGCTGGCTTACCGTGCGTACCGCGATTACCACTTTTTTCCCTTTGCGTTCCGCAAGAAGGGATGCGACAACACTCGACTTTCCGCTGCCGGTCGGGGCATCGATCATACTGATACCCCCCTCCCGTGCGCACTTCGCTGCAACTTCAAGCATATGGCGCTGGCCCGGACGGTATTCAGCATACGGGAAATAGGTGTCGAAGGTGTCCATTGGAATACAGTTAGTGCTGAAGGGTTTTATGGGCGTCGGAAGAAGATGGGCAGGATTGCCTGAAATCAATCGTGCATTCCTGCAGGATCAGTTTATTGATCCTCTTCCTTCGATCGTTAATTCCTGCCGAGTGACAAATATCCGTCAGAATCTGAGATTGATTGATTGAATCATCCGGTATGACCGTCAGGAAGACGCTTCAACCACTTAGAATTTATACATTCCCATTAATAGATTGATTAAATATCCCGTATTGACCGGATATACCCATCTCTCTTTCCGGTACTGCCCTGCACCTCATGAGGTGAACAACACGAAAAATAAAAAACCGGCAATAAAAAGCAGATTCCGGAACATAGTCTCCTGCTTTTTTTCGAAAATGAGTACACGGGTGAGTAACTATTAACTATAAAATAAAGGGGGTGTTCCTTCCAGAAGCTTATGTTTTTTGTCTGACCAAAATCAGATATATACTGAATGCCAGACGGGAACTGCTTTCCCTGATGGCGAAAAAAGAAGATGTACTGAAATTCAGGGAATCGGGACCACGGACTTCACTTGAAGAAATCGGAGTAAAAAAAGAGGGTAACGAAAACCTTTATGCAGAGATTCTCAGGTCTCCTGAATATATTCTGGGCGAATTTGATCAGGATGGTTATATATTACCCAACCAGGTATCGATTGATTCTCTTCCCGTTGTCGATGATGAACATTTTTTACCGAGAAAAAAATTTAAAATATATCTCATTTCCCGGTTCGGTATCATCGGCGTCAAGAAATATTTTGATAGGAATACCTTCAGATTCGTGAATGAATTAAAAGCATACTTAAGATTATTGGGAAAAAATATCAATATTCCGTCAATCATGGATGTTGATTTCGATTATTTATCGATAACATTTTCTTTCATCAATGGCCCCACCGTCCGGGAGAGCTTGTACAACATCGGAGCCGTAATTATTGATCATGACGTCGAAGCTCGTCCCGAATTGTATACATATCCCGATGAAAACCGCTGGCTGATTCAGACTGAGGACAAATCTGCAAGTCTTTATCGTGTTGTTGATGCACAATTCGTTGAAAATATATTTCAACAAGTTACTAAAATTCATAATTGTGATATTTATATTAATGACGTGAAATATGGAAATGTTATTATTGAAAAATCCAGTAAGGAACCTTATTTTATTGATTTTGAAACATCCCGTGATCTATCCATTTTCGGACCGTATATCAGGAAAATTATGAAAGATCACGAAACCAAATCGTTTGGTAATCTTTTCCCTCACTAAAGGGACAAATTACACACAATCGGGGCCTGGAGAAAACATAAGTCAGAACACCTTTTTACTCTTAAATATGATATCAAAATGACCCATAGATGTTGGTAATTGAACAGGAATTGCGCCCGCTTTTCGTAGGATCCGACCTGGTATATTCTATTGCCATCGGTAAATACAAAGGTTTGAGACTTCCTTTATGAGGTATTATTTTTCCTGACAGGCCTTCGATCCCGGGATCATAAAATAATTTCGAAAGGTTAATAGATCCTCCCTTCCAGCAAGAAATAAGACATTCGTATCTCTGGTAGATACAGGTCTTCAGTTCACAGGCGGAAAAATTTTTATGATCGATCAGTTGCTTACCGGAAATATCAAGTTCAGGGAGACCTTTTTCAAACAGAATTATGAACGTTATTCCGAACTGGCAAAAGGGCAGAAACCTTCCGTACTCTGGATCGGGTGTTCCGATTCACGAATCCAGACCGGGCATATTACCAGCGCAGATCCCGGCGTGCTCTTTATCCAGCGGAACATCGGCAATGTGGCACCGGTACATGACTGGAATTTTGCGACGGTGCTTGAGTATGCACTTAAACACCTGAAAGTCAAAGATATCGTGATCTGCGGGCATTCTGACTGCGGGGCGGTGAAAGCGCTCGACCTGGAGACAGATGACAATTATATTCCCCTCTGGCTCAACAATGCGATGGAAGCCAAGCACCGTGTTGACGCAAAAATGAAAAAACCAGCAACAGATACTGACGCCAGGAAACGTTCACGGATGATCGAGCAAGAGAATGTACGGCTTCAGATCGAGCACCTGAAAACCTATCCGCTGGTAAAGACTGCGCTGAAGGAAAAAAAGGTCCAGATCCACGGGCTTTATTATAATCTTGAGAACGGCGAGCTCTCAAAAATTGTATGATCAGAACTCTTTTTCAATCTCTTTTCTTATCCGTTCGAGGGAAATACGCCCGATTCGGGTGAGACGCCCGTTGACAAGGATCATGGGGAGCGGGGGATATTCGGTCTCGATTATCGAACGAATGTAATCTGGCGTACCTTTATCGATCAGAGTGAGTTTCAGTTCAACCCGGTCACCATACTCGTGTTTCAGGACGCGTTTTAATTCCTCAAACGAAGTATTTAGTTTTCCCGAGGGATAGCATCCGGAAAGTCCGCAGGTGCGGTTCTCATCGCAAGGGAAAGGACCGCATTCGGCATTATTCAGCCCTACAATTTCAACCAGTACGGGACCTGTCATAGCAATACTTTTGGTTGAGACGGTATATGATGATTCGTTAAAGTTTATAGACTGAAAAAAAAGGCATGGAGGTTCAGATAAACCGTTCGAACCGTTCTTTTTTGGCTTTACAAACAGGGCAGATCTCCGGGGGTTGTTCGCGGGCGCACAGATACCCGCACACCGTGCAACGCCATACCGGGAGTGGCAGGGAATTTAACGGTGCAGTCGAAAGAATATGTATTGCACTCTTTTTTATACGTCCGGATCTGGGAGGCCTCCGTTCCGGAACCGGTCCGGTAATCTTTTTTCCTTTGGCAACCGCTTCGCTTACATAGAGTGCACAATAACAGGCGCCGAAATCATTGAGGTCGGGATCCCGATAGATGCAGGGACATATAATATCAAGGTCTTCTTCCTTTTTTCCCGAAGCGAGACGGCAGGGGCAGGCACTGTAACCATAACGGTGTTCATTTTTCAGGAGTCCCCGGACGAGATTTTTAGTGAAATCGACATCGGGGTTCAGGAAGTAACCCCCGTTTCCAGCCTCGTTTTTAAGAGTTTTAAATAGCCGGTCAATTTCAGTTTCATCAACGACAGCCGGATTCATTACTTTAATGCCTCCCGAATCTCCTCCTCTCGAAACCCTATGATGCTTTTCTTGTCCCTGATGACAAGCGTCGGGAAGGAACCGTTCGGATTCCATTTCTCGACTTCATTCATTGCATTATCCTGTTCCTGACCCTCAAGGAGATCAACATACATATAGTCAAAGTCTACTCCAAGTTCCCGTAACAATCCTTTTGTCTTCGCACACCACCCGCAGGTGCTCAGGGCATACAGCATGACCTTTCCTTTTTTTTCCCCGTTTACATGTTCAATCACCATAAAAAACCACCACCAATTCTTTTCATGGAGATTGCTGCAAATACTATATAAAAATGGGGATACCTCCCGTACGGTTACTATAACTGTTTCGTTCCGGGAACGGATAGACGGAGATTTACCTCCCTTCAGAAGAAGGATGAGATGAAAAGGGGTGATGAAAAGTATTAACGATTTTTCATCATCACATAATATCTTCAAGAAGTGCCTGCAAGTCCTCTTCGTGCTCGACATCCACCTGGAGAATGCCCCGAAATAGGGGTAAATCAGAATGTTGTAAGGACGATGGTTGTCCCCGACCTGAGAAATTTTTGGTACCTGCACTATCGTTAATAACTATTCAGGCACATTACATATGGAAATCATGAAGGCGGTTCTGGGTCTCGAGGATGGGCAATTTGTCGTAGGGAAGGGATTTGGTGTTGAGGGGGAATGCTCCGGAGAACTTGTTTTCAATACGCAAATGACCGGTTATATGGAATCCCTTACCGATCCAAGCTATGTCGGCCAGATCCTTATGTTCACTTTTCCCCTCATCGGCAATTATGGAGTCGACAGGGAGAATTTTCAGAACCCGCATGTATGCGCACGGGGTTGTATAACAAAAGAGATCTGTGAAAAACCCTCTTTCCAGCCTTCAATAGGATCCTTTTTTGAAGAGAACTGCCTCCTTGGTATGAGTGGTGTTGATACCCGTGCACTAACCATTAAGACCCGTGTTTACGGTACGATGCGGGCTGCTCTCGTTGTAGGAAGTGATGATGGAGATTATGCCGCAAGTCTCGCATGCAGAACTCCCTCGATATCAGACATTATCCCAATCCCGGAAGTCTCCTGCAAAGAGCCATATCATATCTATGGCAGCGGAAAACGGATTGCGGTCCTTGATCTTGGCATGAAAAAGAATATGATTACCAGTCTTGCAAAGCGGCATGGGGATCTCCATATCTTTCCTTACGCTACAGGTTCCGATAAGATCCTTGCCTGCAAACCCGATGCATTCCTCATCAGCAACGGGCCTGGCGATCCCAAGCAGGCAACTGATGCCATTAAATGTGTAAAAGATCTTTTGGGTCAGGTACCTATCTTCGGTATATGTATGGGCATCCAAGTCTGTGCATTGGCACTAGGAGGAGAAACATACAAGCTTAAGTTCGGGCACCGGGGCGCCAACCAGCCGGTTCGGTTTAAAGACGGGAGAATCTTTATCACAACCCAGAACCATGGATTTGCGGTGGATGCGCATTCTCTTCCAGAGGGTTGCAGAGTTTCCTACACGAACGTGAATGATAATACGCTGGAAGGATTTGAAAACCAAGATCTTGACGTCACGACAGTCCAGTTCCACCCTGAAGCGCATGGTGGACCCCGGGATACAGAAGCGCATTTTTTTGATGCCATGTTCAGGAGGCTCTCCTGATGCCAAAAAGGACAGATATCAAAAAGGTCCTCATGATCGGGTCAGGTCCGATTCAGATCGGGCAGGCCGCAGAATTCGACTTTTCCGGGTCCCAGGCATGCCGGGCACTCCGCGAAGAGGGTATAAACATCGTGCTTGTCAATTCAAACCCGGCAACTATCATGACAGATCCGGAGATGGCTGACGAAATCTATATTGAACCTCTCCGGGCTGATGTAATCGCAAAAATCATCGAGAAGGAAAAGCCGGATGGAATCCTATCTGGTATGGGGGGGCAGACCGCTCTTAACCTTACCGTGGAACTCGCCGAGATGGGTGCCCTTGAAGATGTGGAGATTCTGGGTACACCGCTTGAAGCGATTTATAAGGGGGAAGATCGGGAGAAATTCCGCGATCTCATGACAGAGATCGGCGAACCAGTCCCAAATAGCACTATCATCAATTCGTTAAGCCAGCTCGATGAGGCAATCAGGACAATCGGATTGCCGGCAGTTGTGCGTCCGGCATATACCCTGGGAGGAGCTGGCGGGGGGATAGGGAAAACAAAAGAAGAGTTAACCCGGATCATCGAACTCGGGCTTGCCCGTTCACGGATCCATCAGGTTCTAATAGAGGAGAGTGTTCTGGGTTGGAAGGAGATCGAATTCGAAGTGATGCGGGATGCTTCAGATACCTGCATTATTGTCTGCGGAATGGAGAATGTGGACCCCATGGGTATCCATACCGGAGAAAGTGTTGTTGTTGCCCCGATTCTCACCCTCCGTGACGATGAGTTCCAGGTGATGCGAAGTGCCGCTATTCATATCATCAGGGCACTCGATGTCCAGGGGGGCTGCAACATACAATTCGCTTTCCGGGACGGGAATTACCGTGTAATTGAAGTAAATCCCCGCGTTTCCCGGTCATCAGCACTCGCTTCAAAGGCTACCGGGTACCCTATTGCCCGTGTAGCAGCAAAGATTGCCATTGGGCTTCGGCTTGATGAGATCATGAATACCGTGACCGGATGTACTCCCGCATCCTTTGAACCAACCATTGATTATATTGTTGTCAAAGTCCCCCGCTGGCCGTTCGACAAGTTTAAAGGAGCGGACAGGACGCTCTCAACATCTATGAAGAGCACTGGAGAAGTTATGGCAATCGGACGGACACTTGAGGAAGCTTTCATGAAGGCAAAACGCTCCATTGACACGGATGTTATCCCTCATACAAGCCCAAGCGAGATCCGCATGATTCTCTCGCGTCCGACAGATGAACGTTTCCACTGCCTTTTTGACGCCTTCCGCCAGAACTTTACTCTCGACGAAGTCACTCAGCTTACCTCTATCCTTCCGTTCTTTTTGGAGAAGATCAAAAACATTGTCGACATGGAAAAACGTCTCGGAGTATACAGTGACGTTAACGAAATCCTGACAGCAAAAAAATACGGATTTTTAAATACCGAAATTTCAAAGATTACCGGAAAATCCTTTACCGAGATTGAGAAAATTGCCGGTCTTCCCTCCTACAAGATGGTTGACACCTGTGCCGCTGAATTCCCCGCCAGCACACCGTATTTTTATTCTACCAGAGAGCCCATATGTGAGATTACACCCAATGACCGACAGAAAGTCCTTATTCTCGGGTCCGGCCCCATCCGTATCGGGCAGGGAATTGAATTTGACTACTGTACGGTCCATGCCGTGCAGGCCTTGCGTGATGAAGGTGTTGAGGTCCATATCGTCAACAATAATCCCGAAACGGTTTCCACCGACTTTGATACATCGGACCGTCTTTTTTTTGAGCCGATGCAGCTCGAGGATGTTGTAAACATCTTAAAAAAGGACTATTATTATGGTGTAATGGTACAGTTCGGAGGTCAGAATGCAGTTAACCTCGCAGTTCCTATCGAGCAGGAAATCAGGCGGCTGGGTCTTTCTACCAGAATTCTTGGGACAAGTCCGGATGCCATGGATATCGCAGAAGATCGCGACCGGTTCAGCATACTATTGAGCAAACTGAACATACCCAGTCCGGCAAACAGTTCTGCGTATTCTGAGGGCGATGCCCGGGCTATGGCAGAACAGATCGGGTTCCCGGTGCTTGTCAGACCATCATATGTTCTCGGTGGCAGGGCGATGGAGATAGTTCACGATGAGCGTGAACTCGAGACCTACATGAAAGAGGCAGTCCGGGTCAGCAAGAACCATCCAGTCCTTATTGACTCCTATCTCCAGAACGCAATAGAACTTGATGTTGATGCGGTCTGCGATGGACATGAGGTTCTCATTGGTGGCATTATGGAGCACATCGAGCAGGCGGGAATTCATTCCGGTGACTCTGCCTGTGTTATTCCGACGCAGTCGCTCTCTCCGCAGATACTGGATACCATCCGTGACTATTCCCGCAGGATCGCACTCGGACTTGGTGTAGTGGGGCTTGTGAACCTCCAGCTTGCAGTCAAGGACGATGTCGTTTATGTCCTTGAAGCAAATCCACGTGCAAGCCGCACCGTACCGTTTGTCTCAAAGGCCACCGGGATCCCAATTGCCAAAATCGCGGCGAAAGTAATGATAGGGAGAAAACTGTGCGATCTCGGTTATCACGAGCGCATAATAGAACACGTTGCAGTAAAAGAGGTACTGCTTCCTTTCAATAAACTCGCCGGTGTCGATACCATGCTCGGTCCTGAAATGAAAAGCACCGGCGAAGTGATGGGAATTGATTACGATTTCGGGCTTGCCTTTTACAAGGCATGTATATCGGCAGATAACGAACTGCCGCTTAAGGGCAACATTTTCATTTCGGTCAATATCGAACAGAAGGATGAGGCGATCCCAATAGCGAGACAGCTGCGTGATCTCGGGCTCATATTATACGGAACAGAAGGAACAGTGGATTACCTGTACGAGGCGGGAATTGAAGCACATCTGGTAAGGAAGGTTCAGGAAGGATCCCCCAACGTGCTGGATATGATGCGGCATGGCGAGATCCGCCTTATCATTAACACTCCCCAGGACAAACAGTCCCGGCAGGATCATTACCAGATCATGCGTGCGGCAGTTGATTTCAGTATCCCTTATATAACTACGCTTCAGGCAGCGCGTGCGGCGGCACTTGCCATTGATGCGATAAAGCATGAGAAGGTCACCCTTGAACCACTCAGTCATTATCTGAAGTAAACACCAGCATCCATCTTTTCGTACATTTACTTTTTATTTCTCCGTATTTCCCGGGAAGAGTGCAGTACTATCTGGAAAAACCGGTTTATGGTACATATTAATTGAATATCCTTATATACAGAAATAACAAAAAAAGATGCATGAAGAAATTACTTGTTGTTCTCGCGATCCTGTTTATCGGGATTCTTCTTGCGGGCTGCACATCCCAGCCGGCTCCTGTAGTAACTCCGACCCCAACCCCGACACCGGCTCCGACAACTGTTGTTACAACCGTCCCGACCCCGGTACCAACCACGATTGTCGTCGTGAACACCACACCCACCCCGACCCCGACACCCACCCCGACCCCCACGCCCCAGCCATCAGTTACGATTACCTTCACCCGAACTCTGACAATTACCCCCGGAACTACGGTTCTTATTCCCGTGGGTGGCAAAGTTATCTTTATTAACGACGACCCCTTCAAGCCTCACGGCGTTGTTGCAATTAACGTAGGGTCAGGAAAATACTTCGGGGGAATGAGCCCGGTAACAATTCCCTATGGAAAACCCCTCGAAGTCACCTTTGACACCGTGGGCACATATGATTATCAGACTGTATTCCAGCCATCAGTTGTAGGAAAAATAATTGTTACAAAGTAATCAGACCGATAAACGTTCAGGATTAATCACCTGAACAACTTTTTTAATTGCGCTTATATGTAATCCAGATTTTTGAATTTCAATTGGGTCTGAAATATTCTGCCCTCGAAAATATATGCTCAGACTACATAGCTGTATACCATTACCATTCGGGTGGAGTCTCAACTATGGGAAAAGGTACTATTATTCTTGCATATTCCGGAGGGCTTGACACCTCCATCTGTATCCCGCTCCTGAAGGAACGGTATGACTATGACCGCGTTGTCACCGTTGCCGTACATGTGGGGCAGCGGGATGAAGAGATCGATGTTGCGGCAAAAAAAGGGAAAAAATTCGCCGACCGTCATTATACGATCGACGCCCGAAAAAAATTTGTTCACGAACATATCTTTCCCGCAATCCGGGCGAACGGATCCTATGAAGGATATCCCATGGGGACCTCTCTTGCCCGCCCCCTGATTGCCGAGGAAGTTGTTAAGGTCGCACACAAGGAGGGTGCAACGGCTGTTGCACATGGGTGTACGGGTAAAGGAAATGATCAGCTCAGGTTTGATGTTATCATACGCAGTGCCGGGCTTGAAGTTGTTGCACCCATACGTGAACTGAACCTGACCAGGGACTGGGAAATTGAGTATGCACGGCAACATAGAATTCCGGTGCCGGTAAAAAAAGACAAGCCGTGGAGCATGGATGAGAACTGCTGGAGCCGGAGTATTGAGGGCGGACTGCTCGAAGATCCCGCATATCATCCCCCTGAAGAGATCTATCTCTGGACCGTGCCTGCACAAAAAGCTCCTGATACTCCGGAAAAACTTACGATTGAATTTAAAACGGGAATTCCTGTTGCGCTTAATGGGAAGATACTCCCCGGTTACGAATTAATCCAGAACCTTAACAAACGTGCCGGGAAGCACGGGATAGGACGCAATGATATGATTGAAGATCGGATTCTCGGCCTCAAGGCGCGGGAGAATTACGAGCACCCCGCAGCAACGGTCATTCTTATGGCACACCGGGATCTCGAAGGACTTGTACTTACCCGGCAGGAGCTTGCCTTTAAGCGGATGGTGGATGATAAATGGTCTGAACTTGCCTATAAAGGACTTGTCTACGAACCACTTTACTCCGCTTTGAATGCTTTCATTAATTCGACCCAGGAACGGGTGAATGGCAGTGTAGACCTTGAACTCTATAAGGGTAATGTCAGGGTGCTTGGAAGGAGTTCTCCCGATGCAATTTATTCAAGTGACCTCGTCTCATTTGACAGTGTATCCATCGATCAGTGTCATGCGATCGGTGTTTCCCATTATTTCGGTTTGCAAGCACGACATGTATATGCACAAAAGACAAAAAAACAAAAAAGTAAGTTGTAAAAAAGTATTTAATGTTTTATTCTATTTTTTTTCCGGCATTCGGGCCTGGGGTGCAATCAAATACTTCTGTTACTGAAAAAACGAGCAGTCCTTTTGCCGGGTAGTGGGGTCCTTTTTCCTTGATCTGGGCTTTGATCTTTTCATAATCCGGACCACTGGTTTTTACCGTGACGGTCCCTTTAATCTGGAAACAGCGTTTCTTTTCAGGATCCCAGATATAGAGTGCCATGTGGGGATTTTCTTTGACATTTGCCAAGGTCTTAACCATATAATTGTCTCCAATCCAGATAGTATCGTCGGCAACGAGCTGGACAGTTGCAATTGGTGCAACGTTAGGTATAGCCCTCTTTGAGGCTGTTGCAGCAGCAAATACTTTATTTTTTGCAAAAACTTCTTTCATTTCTGCAGTAAGCTTTACCATTTTCTTCACCTCACGTAACCTACTGGCATGAAACATGCCATATGAGTTCATAGAGTGTGCTTATCCTTATGTTTTGTGCTGCCGTATCATGAGATAAAATAGCGGAATTACCTGTCATTCCTGAAGTTATTATGAAATATCTCTGAATGAATATCTGAATTATGGGTCACTATAGCATCTTGAGCAGGATTCCTTCTTCCCCCTCTTGATTTTCAATTTTCAGCGATACAGACCGATAGCTCCCATGCAATATTGGAACTATTTCTGAAAACGAATCATATTGATTAAAAAAAAGACCCGGGATTAGTCCCGGAAATTATCTTGTTGAAAAATCTGTGATTTCCGGAATAGCGTAAACATAACTGTAACCACTGGCTATTAAAAGATTATCCGTTACCATTACGCGACTACCGGCTTTCACGTTTGCAGTCTCTATACCCCGTGCCGCACCTGCCACTCTTTGGTCGGATCTGGAGTCTATATAGGTATATTCGCAACTGACTTCTGCGGACATTGTGAGGTCTTGTATTGAGGGATTTATAAACTCCACGCTAACAGTAATTCTATCACTACCGGATGGATAATACGCGGCGATTCGTGCTGCTGGTTTCGGGAATTGCACATCCTTTATTAACTGTGCCTCAAAGTCGACAAGGCGTTGTCTTGCGAATTGGATCGTTACATTCTGCTCCTCACACATCGTGGCTGCGCAGACCTTTACAGTATGGTTTCCTTCTTCCACCATTAGATCCAGGGGTTTACCCTTTGATGCAATGCCAACGCTCTTATTGTCTATGGAAACCGGCAGATCGGCATCCCAGCCACCAATGGATACCCGCAGCGATCCGTTTAATCCCGGGGGTGTTACAGTAATATTGGTTATAGGGGTGGTATTTGTCAGGTTTAAGAACGGAGTGAAAGTATTGGTAGGGGTGACATTCGGAAGATTCACCGCATTATTTTTTATTTGACCTACACATCCTGACGTCAGAATACATCCAATAACGATGATAAGGGGAATAAGCACTATACTTTTCATGAGAGGAGTCACCATATTTTTCAAGCGGGGAACCCTCCTTTTAAGAATCTTACCCGCGTGTAATATTGATATAATTTTCCGTGTTTTTATTCTTTCGGAATCAATGCAATAATTCTATTTCTTTGCTAACCCAGTTGCATGGGGTTGAATTCACATAATCCGATACCGTAAAGGATACATGAATCCATGAGATCGAGAAGGTTTCGTTCTGTTACCAATGTCCGATTTTTTGTGAGTCTGATGTATCAGAAAAAATATTTTTCTGAACAGTTCCAGCAGAAGTTTACACGGAATCGAAACAGATAATGGGATCTGGTTCTTCTCTTCTCTACCAGCTCTCCAGCTAACCTATCAAAGTCCTGCAACGGGTAAAACACCAGAATAAAAAAGAGTAAAAGAAGATTGGATGCTAAAAACGAACACATGAGGAATTGATGGAAGGGTTTTATTTTGTTTTTTGAAAATTATCCGGTCTTATACATAAATTCAGGATAATGAATCCAGTAGGATTTCAGATAAGCAATCAACTTTTTTAATTTATAGTACTAATGATGATTGAGTTATTCCTCATCTCCAAAAAAAATGTATTGAACTTGAAAGAAATCATCGTTAGGATCTTATCTATTTCCATATGCAGGTGACCACCTTGAGACATGCAACTACACACGGTAAGAGTATACGCATTCAACGCAGACTTTTCCATTATCCTTACAATTTACCGATAATTACAGAATCTGGTTTTGCATTTGATGGTGATTCGTTTGTCTGAGGAAACAGGTATCAAAAAGATCTATTCAGTCTTTTTTAAACAGGATTTTCCTCCAGACCTGATACTTGTATTGGTATGGCTTACAGCAAGTATTGCGGCAATCTATCTGTCCTTCCCGAATGAAACACCGGTACGTGTTGTGCTTGTCATTCCGGTCATACTCGTTATCCCCGGATACTGCCTTCTCACTGCACTCTTCCCTAAAAACGGGGATATCGATCTTATTACGAGGATGGTTCTCTCCATTGGACTTTCTATTGTAATTGTCCCCCTGATTGGCCTTGGGTTAAATTTTACTCCGTGGGGGATCCGGCTTGATCCAATCGTGATATCATTAACCATTTTTACCTTGGTGACGGTTATTGTTTCCCATTACCAGAGAGCCATCCTCCCGTCTGAAGAACGGTTCAGAATGCCATTTTCCGAGATTGCCGGTGCTTTGCGCAAGGAGTTCCCGACGAAAGGTGGTAAAAAGGTCGACCAGATCCTTAATGTGGTCCTTGCCCTTGCAATCCTTATTACCATTATAACAGCAATATATGTGATGACTGTCCCCAGAGAGGGAGAGACATTCACGGAGTTTTTTATTCTAGGTGAAAACCGGACCGCCGCCAGTTATCCTGCCAAGATTATTCAAGGACAGGATTATTCAATGTATGTGGGAGTGGGGAATCATGAGTACCGGGACGTTAATTATACGATTGAGACCTGGATGCTGCTCACGGAATTTGATAATGTGACCAATAGCTCCCGAATTTTGACGATGGATCCCAATGACCGGCTGTCAGTTACCCTTGCACACGATGAGACCGCCATCATTCCCTATAACTTGTCGGTTAAGAAAAGCGGGTACAACCGTGTGGAGTTCCTGTTATTCAAAGATACCGTTTATGGTCCTGAATTAACCGGAAGCGATCGCATCAACGCGAGCTACCGGGAGCTGCATCTGGGGGTAACGGTTCAGTAGGCGAAGTACCTTTCCGGACGGGTAGTATCGAGAAGACCGCAGTAACATCGCGAGATGAGGGGTTTATTGAGCACTGGTCGACAGTGACAACCTTGTCTGTCCCCTCAGCGATCAATGCCCCGCAAAGACTACACACCGGACAAGGGTTCATTGTACATAATTCTTCGGATTCATCTGCAATGGCCTTACAGCCATCAATGAACCGATACCCGTAGAAAATGAGCGTCACCGTGTTATCACGCCAGCTGCCGGAAACCCGGGTCGCGAATTCAAAAATCTCTCCCATTGTTTCACTGATGAGTGTGATTAATTCCTCTTCTTTATCGGGAACCATCAGTGCATTTCTTTTTTTGAGGTCCTGGATCCATGAGTCACATGCTGGGGTGATGATAAGTCCACCTGCCCCGGTTTTTATAAATGGATCCTTTGCTGACACATTGCTCCCGCTATAAGTCAAGGTTGGATTGAACTGCATAACCCGGGATTCTCCGGTGACGCGCGGGGGGATAAAATATGCATTCCCGGTTATACCAAGATCAGATTCTATACGGCAGATATTTTTACACCATTGTGCAGTAAGGATCCCAACATGTCGCGGATCAACCGTCTCACCCCTCGTAAAGGTCAGGATAAAAATTCCAACCAGAGCACATGCTGTACCGGAAATCACAAAAGCAGCGGTAATAAATTCCCCGAGGTTGGTAACAAGGGCGGCTGCCACGAGTATGACCGCTGCTGCCATGAGGAGAATTGCAGCGGAGGCATAATTGTCCAGTTTTTTTAACTTCATTATTTTCCCCCGCTTCTGGATGGGGATACCGTATTTCCGTTCACAATAATTATCTCCACATTGTATTACAAAAGCTATTGCATATTATTCGGCACTTGACAATTTTTTTTTGATTTTCATATCTTACACGAGAATATGTCGTATATTTCCAACGATTATGCCTTCCCCCTATGCAGGGGGTGATGACAATTTTAAAATGACCACGTAAAATACAGACCAAGAATTTCCATGAGTTTCTGTATAACAACCGCACCGAATATCACTATTCCTGCTGCGGTAAGATACCTAAGATACGGCAGGTAAGAGGGTTTGACGTACCGTGGTTCAATGAGCTCAACGATAAGGAGGAAACCGATGAACCCCAGAATGAAGAAGAGTGCAAGGTCGAAACGCCCCGCAAGGAGCATGATATACAAAATAATAATGAGCCATAGTGCGAAGAAAAGTATAGCGATTTGTTTTTTTCTCATCCGGGATTCCTGCAATATAGAGATATCCCTGTTCCCGTAAAAAAGGTCACCGATCCGGTGCCTGAAAACCGCCAATAGGAATAATGGATTAGATGTTCTATTTAGGGAAATCCAAGGCAGTAGAATTCAGGAAATATGTCTTGAAAATGTCAAAATCTCTCTTCATAAAAACTTTCTCCGAGTTATAGGTGAAATATATCATCATATGCTTCTTAGCCGTTCGGTTTTTATTGTGCTTAACCTGTTTTGCCAACATAGAATGCCCGGAGGAGATATATTCTCAGGAGGACAAATTCATCCCTAATATCCTCCAAGTTACTCTCTCACTCATCGCAAGCAGGCTGGGAAAAATACGATATTTTCGATGTTCTTTTATAGATAGCCTGAGAAAAATAAGACAGAGATATTAAAAGGAATTTTGGTATATTCTCAAGTAATTGTGTGTAAGACAAAAAGGAATGGATATACTCATGCAAAGTGACACAACCTCCCCTATATGTAACCGTTGTATCTTAGATTCAACGATACCTAACATACACTACGACGAAAAAGGCATATGCAATTTTTGCAGGATGCATGATGTTCTGGACCAGAAATACCCTTTGAATGAGGTGGGGAGGAAAAAATTTGAGATGATCATCGAAGGGGTGAAAAAAAATGGTCAGGGAAAAGAGTATGATTGCGTCGTAGGAATAAGTGGCGGCCGGGACAGTTCCTATACACTCTATATTGCAAAAAAAATGGGACTGCGACCGATTGCTGTTCATTTTGATAATGGATGGAACACAGAAATATCCGTCCGAAATATCAAGAATGCAACCGAGAAACTAGAAGTTGATCTCCATACGCATGTTGCTGACTGGGAGGAGTTCAAGGATTTACAAATTGCGTTTCTAAAGGCATCTGTTTCAGATGTTGAAGTACCAACCGATTTTGCAATCATTTCTGTACTGTATGAGGTCGCGAAAAAATATGGTATTAAAAATATTCTCATCGGGCATTCATTCAGAACGGAGGGTATTGCGCCACTGGAATGGACATATATTGATGCAAAATATATCCGCAGCATATACAAAATGTTTGGAAAAAAGAAAAAAATCACCAGTTTCCCGCTTATGTCGATGACTCAGCTTATTTACTATACTTTTTTTTTACGGATGAACTTCATTCATGTTCCTGAATTTATTGAATATGACCATGATAAGGTGAATAAAGTTTTAACAGAAGAGCTCGGCTGGCAATACTATGGCGGTCACCATCATGAGTCAAGCTATACGGAATTCATCCAGTCATATCTTCTCCCAAAAAAGTTCAATATTGATAAACGTAAACTTGAATTCTCGGCGCTGATACGGTCGGGGCAGATGAAACGGGATGATGCCCTCAACGAACTGAAAAAACCTTATCCCTACCGACAGGATTTGATCCCGTATGTCATGAATAAGATGGGACTTAATCAGCAGGAATTTGAAGAAATACTCTCTGCACCACCGAAATCTTTCCACGATTACCCGTCATATTATCCGATAATTCAATTGATGAAATACCCTATATGGATCGCTTGTAAATTTGATCTGCTACCTCAGGTATTCTATGAAAAGTACATTAATTAAGCCAAAGAGTAGCCCCTTGTAACATTTTAGGAAATAACTAACAAGGATCTGAGAATGTGATTGTTGTTGTCGATTATGGCATGGGAAATCTTGGGACGGTAGCTGCAAAGATAAAAAAGATGGATACCTCTGTTGTAATAACCTCAAATCCGGAAGAAATTTCCAAGGCAGACAAACTCATTCTCCCTGGTGTGGGATCGTTCAAAGCCGGTATGGAAAATCTTCGGAACCGGAACCTGATAAGTATCCTTGATAAAAAAGTTGTAGGGGAAAAAACCCCCATCCTCGGCATATGTTTGGGAATGCAGCTTTTCACAAAGAAAAGTGAAGAAGGGTTTGTTGACGGTCTGGGCTGGATTGATGCAGAAACGATCAGGTTCAGATTTAATGATTCCCAGAATGGATTAAAAATCCCTCATATGGGCTGGAATACTATTAAGATAAAGAATAGTCATCCATTATTCACAAATCTCGGAGATCAGTCCCGGTTCTATTTTGTTCATTCGTATCATGTCCTGTGTGAACATCCGGAAAATATTATTGCAGAGACTGAATACGGGTATTTATTCCCTTCAGCCATAGTCAAAGAAAATATCCTCGGGGTTCAATTCCACCCGGAGAGAAGTCACAAGTACGGTATAAAACTGCTGAAAAATTTCGTTGAGAGGTGAATCAATATTCTCCAGATTCGCGTAATCCCTTGCTTGCTGCTTCAGGATAAAGGGCTTGTCAAGACTGTCAAATTCAAAGACCCAACATATGTCGGCGACCCTCTTAATGCAGTCAGAATTTTTAATGAAAGTGAGGTTGATGAATTAATCTTTCTCGATATTACTCCGGCAAAGCAAAGGGGAATACTCAGCAGCCTAAAAAAATACTCAATTCCTCTCGACTTGGTATCTAAAATCTCTGAAGAGTGTTATATGCCACTCGCCTATGGGGGGGGTATTCAATCGATTGAGGATATCCAAGGAATTATGAGTACCGGTGTCGAAAAAGTCGTGATAAACTCTTCTGCCGTAGAAAAACCTGATCTTATACAACAGGCCGCTGATCTGTATGGCAACCAGAGTATTGTTGTTTCAATGGATGTACATAAAAACGCACATGGTTCCTATGAAGTAATGATAAAGGGTGGTTCACAGCCCACCGGTCTTGATCCTTTGATCCATGCAAAAACAATGGAATCATACGGCGCAGGAGAAATCTTTGTCAATTCTATTGACCATGACGGAACAATGAGCGGTTATGACATTCCGTTGATTAAGCATATTGCTTCCTCAATAAACATACCTTTGATCGCGTGTGGAGGAGCCGGGCATCTTCATCATTTTGTCGAAGCTGTACATGATGGGGGTGCTGCGGCTGTGGCCGCAGGATCTTTTTTTGTCTTCCATGGGAAAAGGAGAGCCGTACTGATCTCGTATCCATCGCGGCAGCAACTGGAAGAACTATTTTCCTATGAGGCACGAGAAAAATGAAGATTGTTGTCGATATAAATCATCCGGCTCATGTCCATTACTTCAAGAATTTTATCTGGGAGATGCAGAAACGAGGTCATGAAATCCTGATCACGGCCAGCGAGAAGGATATAGCGTACCAATTACTCAATGCATATCACTTTAATTTCATTCCACTAGGGACGTACGGGTTGTCCCTTCGGGAAAAACTTATCAATATCCCCATTCTCGATATTAAAATGTATAATGCAGTGAAAAATTTCAAACCTGACTTTTTTTTGGGATTTGGATCTATACGGGCAGCACATGTATCCAGATTAATGAGAAAACCCTGTGTTGCCCTCGATGATACTGAACATGCAAAATGGGAACATGCGTTATATGTTCCGTTTACCGATTCCATACTTACACCCTCCTGTTTTACCAAAAATTTCGGGAAGAAGCAGATCCGGTATAACGGATATACTGAACTCGCCTATCTTCACCCGAATCGCTTCACTCCCGATCCTGCCGTTCTCACGGAAATCGGCCTCACCAAAGACGACCCCTTTTTCATCATCCGTTTCGTCTCATGGAACGCGAGTCACGATGTTGGGGCACACGGCCTTACGCTAGATACCAAGCGAAAAGCGATCCATGAATTTGAAAAATATGGGCGGGTGATCATAACCTCAGAAAAGCCTCTTCCGGAGGAATTTGAGAAGTATCGGATTTCAGTTTCTCCAGAAAAGATGCATGATCTTCTCTATTATGCGACTCTGCTCTATGGTGAAAGCGCAACGATGGCCTCCGAATGCGCAATGCTGGGCACGCACGCGATATTCTGCGATTTCGCAGGACGGGGCTATACTGATGAGGAAGAGAGCAGGTATCATCTGGTCTATAACTTTAAATTAGATAGTGGGAGTCAGGAAAGATCGATTGAAAAGGCGGTTGAACTGGTGCAGAATCCGCAACTTAAAGAAATCGCACGGCAGAAACAGGCAATCCTGTTAAAAGAGAAAATTGATGTTACAACGTTCATAGTCTGGTTTATTGAACATTTTCCTGATACTCGTGATAAAATCGGAAAAGGCGATTCGCATGTTCAATAAGCAGCTATTCATTCTGGCGCACGAAATTGGTTGCTCGAGTTTTTATTCGGATTATCAAAAATGTATTAAAAATCAATGGAAACCATGCAAAGAATTGAAAGAAGAACAAGAAAAACAGTTGAGACATATGATCACCCATTGTTATGAAAATGTGCCATATTATCATGACCTCTTTAAATCGCTAAAATTACAGCCAGCTGATATCAGGGTGATCGAAGATCTTGAAAAACTTCCCATTCTTGCAAAAGATACCATCAAACAGCACTGGGAAGCGTTTAAGCCTGTTGGTCTATCTAAAATGAAATTCTATTCACAAGTTACTGGTGGATCTACCGGCAAACCTTTATCCTATCGGATGTCGAAACACGACCGCTTCCTCAGCGGGGCGCTTCTCTACCGGGGATGGGGTTACAGTAACTACGAACTTGGCGACAAGATGGTATTCCTCGCAGGGTCATCTCTTGATATCGGTACAAAATCCAGAATGACTACATTTATCCACGAAACAGCCCGGAACCTCAGGAAACTTTCTTCCTTGGATTTGGGGGAAAAGGAGGTGCGTGAATATGTCCGGATAATCAACTCCTTTAAACCTGATTTTATCAGAGGTTATGCCTCATCGATTTATTTCTTTGCTAGGTGGATTGAGGATAAAGATCTCACAATCCACTCTCCCGCTGCTATTTTTACTACGGCTGAAAAACTCTACCCTGATATGCGGTCGAAGATCTCTGAGATATTCAGCTGTGAAGTATTTGACGGATACGGCCTGAACGATGGTGGGGTGAGTGCCTTTGAGTGTCCCGAGCATACAGGACTGCATATAGATACTGAGCGGAGTGTGATGGAGGGAGTTGATCAACAAGGTCAGCAAGTGGATCAGGGGATGGGACGAATTCTTGCGACGAGTCTTCATAATTATGCCTTTCCTTTTATTCGGTATGATACCGGAGATGTCGGGTCTCTGATTGAAGATGGATGCTCATGTGGACGGGGATACCGGCTCTTGAAAGAAATTATTGGGAGGGAAAAGGAATTCCTAATAACCCCTTCGGGTAAATATGTCCATGGTGCGGCCTTTTTTTTCGATGTACTGAATGAATTCTCACACATAAATGAAATTTCAGAATATCAATTAGTCCAGGAAACTGTTAATGACATTTGTTTGAATCTGGTCTGTAAGGTACCTTTTGATCAGAAGGAACTTGAAAAAGTGGCTGAACTCGTCAATAAAAGGAGCGGAGGGTGGAACATGAGGTTTAATTTTGTTGACGCAATTGAGAGAACGGATGCTGGGAAATATAAGTTTATTATCAATAAGGTGAAGGATGTCAGATAATTTATTAGTGATATCAAACAATTACCCGACCAGTGATAACACCTCTGTGGGGGATATTTTTGTTAAAGAGCAACTTAAATATATACGATGCTATTTTGATCACGTCTATGTAATCTCGCCCATTGCTCATGGGGTGGAATATCTGAGAAAGACGAAATTTTCAGATTATCACTACGATAATATATCCGTGTATTTTCCCAAATATTTTAATCTCCCTTTTTTTTATACGAAGTTCCGGGATAATTGGATAACGTTAGAAACGAATGCCGTAAATAATGTAATTAAGAGAAATAACCTGTCGTTTGACCTGATCCATGCACATTTTACCTGGCCTTCCGGGGCTGTGGCTGTTAGATTAAAGGAAAAGTTCAAAGTGCCGGTAATAATTACTGAACACACTCACAAAACGTTATATGATGCGTTAAATCGGCGAGATCGGACTTTCATTAACACATGGAATGCGTGTGACGCTATTATTCGGGTAAACAAGAAGGATATCCATCTCTTCGTCGAGATTGGGATCCCTGAAAACAAATTATTTGCTATTGCTAATGGATATGATTATAAAAAATATTTCCCCATCCCTGCATCAGTGGCAAGAAAAAATTTGGGTATCGATACGGAAAATAGGATTATTATCCATATAAGCAGGCTGTCTGAAGAGAAAGGTCAACAATATCTGATTGAAGCCATGGGAAGTATTATTAAAAAAAGACCTGACATTATGTGTTATATTGGAGGGACGGGTCCTTTAAAAGATACAATACAAGCACACATTGAAGCAATAAATTGTTCTAAAAATATCAAAATGATTGGATTTGTTCCGGATGATCTAATGGTGATGTGGATAAACGCAGCAGATTTCTTTGTACTTCCGAGTCTTGGTGAAGGTAACCCGACTGTTATGTTCGAAACCCTGGGATGCGGAAAACCCTTCGTAAGCACGAATGTCGGAGGAGTCCCGGAAGTAATTACTTCGGATGAGTATGGACTGCTCGTCAATCCCGCCGACCCAAAGGACTTGGAGGAGAAAATTCTAATAGCGCTGGACCGGGAGTGGGACCAGGAGACAATACTCACGTATGCAGCACAGTATACGTGGGAGAATATTGCAAAAGAGATTAAAGATGTGTATAATCAAATTCTTAAGGTGAGTCCAGAATGAAGATTCCTAATAGAACAACACCAGCCCTTTTCAACTTTTACCTGTCAGCTGATTCGAATCTATCCCCGCTTTCCTGGAACATTTGTGAAAAAGCTATGCCAATCCGATTGTGTAATTCAATCTCAATGTGTTTTTTTGTTTCGAACTGTTTTGCCACGTTTGTTGTCATTATGATAGTTTCTTCAGGCGAGCTTCTTGACGCCCTTGATGGATATCGCCTGCTGGTTCCTGGATCCGAGATCCTTTGCCGAAAAGATGAATGACACCTTTTGAATTTATATCAAACGTAACGTTAATCCAGGGAATTCCCCCGGGGGAAAAGAAGAATACCGGTCGGCTGGAGCTTACCGGGCATGAAATTATCCTTTGCAAGTACACATCTGGATTTTATTACGGTCTGTCTTTAAGGATTGATAAGAGGTCTCATTCGACGGTAATCTTTGTTATATCGGTATATGGATGGATATTTTTTTATCAGTAATAATTTATAGATTTTTTTCAATGAAACCTTTTAATTTCTTTACTTTAGCAGTCCAGTCTAAATTCTTCTCTGCATATTTGTTCATAATAAAGGGATGATTCGGGGTTTTGTATATCTTATGAGTAAAAGAAATAATATCTTCCATCTTAATGGGACTTTCATCTGCTGCAAGTCGTAAAATATAGGGAAAATCATCGGGAAAATCCGTGTCACCGCACGCGATAATATAGGGTATTCCACGAGCACAATATTCACGGGCTTTTAGTTCTGATGTTTGGCTTAATCCCTTTCTGTGCATCCCCAAACTCCCTACTGCAATATGACATGTATCAAACATGGAATCTAAATGGCAACCTCTAAGAAAACCATGAAAATGAATAGTTGCAGCCGGTGCTACAGAACTTTTTAGCTTTTTTAAATTCTCCAATTCAGCCCCATCGCCAATAATGTGAAAATGTATATGGACAGGGCCCTGATAATCCGCCATACCCCGTATCATTCTATCTAATCCGTGCCAACGACTAATATTTCCAACGAAAAGGATATGTATATCGTGCGGATTTAGAGGTGGAAGATTTCTTACTTCAACAGAATGGACGTCAAAACCATTGGGTATTGTAGTTCTGGGGATCTTTCGATAAAATAATCGTGTTGTCCAGAATGCTGTAATTTCATCCGTTACTCCAATTATTCCATCAGACTGTCCTATGGTAATATTGCCGAAGAGCAAATCGATGAATGCTGGGAGAGGAGAACCCTTACGAAGCCTTTGTTTTAATTCAATACTTTGATGTTCAGAAATTATCCTGTATTTTTTCGATGGTTTGAAAAAGGTTATTGGATAATACCATAGAAGGAATCCACGATAATAAAATATATCGTCGGAATTTAATGATTTTAAAATTTCGCGTATTGTATTCCGAATTTTTTTTGCACGCTTCAACTTGGACAAAATATTTTCCTTTTCACATTTCTCGACATACAATAGTTTTATATTGTCCAACCCTTCTCCTTTCTCCAGGACATTTGTAATAATTACCAGTTCTGATTTAACTCCCAAATTATTGAGTGCAGTAACCTGAGCTCTTGCTTTTTTTATTTTCCCGCTGTCCAGATCTTCATCAGTGATCATGACATATTTTAACATTCTAACTACGTTATTCAGACCTGAAACTTAAAAATATGATGCATTTATTACGAGGCGTCCACTCTACAACATAAAATTTGCTCCATTAACCGGAGAGATCAGTCCACCTATAATGGATATTCCTTTCATGAATAACAGAAGAGAAGAAGGAACGAGGTGTAATAACGGTGCATTAATTGCGAATGAGCTGATTTTTTTGGTTCCAGCTGTTAGTTCTTCACAGGGCCTGTTAGAAGTGAACCGGAGATTCAACGAATAATCGGGGTTAAAACAATAATTCAGGAACTCCGTAAAAATAAATTTTATTGTCCCTGTTTTAATGTATGGCAAGAATAATTGAAATATTTTTTATTGTCAATTAGCTAATATGCTTACGCCGTGATTATCGTATATTTTCTTCGATGTATATGTCAGGTCATCAAATTTTAAAAGGATGTCTTGCGTTGGTTCAAGAGTCATATAATTCGAAGCTGTTAAATCAGTGCTATCAGTCTGAAATAGCAATCCATTTCTCTTTAATTCCTGGTTTCGAAGAACAAAAAAGCCTCTTAAAAATGTAATATTATCATTTAACATTAATACACTCGTAGCATCATACGAGGGTAAATTCAGGGCCGTTGTTTCACTGAAAAACCTATCATTTAATATCCGGCTTGGGTATTCATCTGAGGAAATTGTGGAGTTATATTCGACAAACTGTGGAATGAAGGTAAATGCATGCATTTCCGATTCGGTGAAATACTCTCTTCCTATACTTGTAGATAAGTCCGGGGAATCTGATATGTTATCGGTTATTGCAGAGAAACAAAGATAAGAAAATATCAACAAACCGAAAAAAAGCGCAATTTTTCGGGTGGTTTTATTGTCATAAAGGGTATACAAAACCACAATAAATCCTATCGCTAGCGCAAAAGCAAAAAATGGTGAAATAAGTAAGCTGAACCGATCTGCTCTAAGGGTGTTCATAACAAATCTTGAGGCTGTTAACGGACTTGGGAAATATAAGGGAATCATGCATAATACAAAAAGGCCAATCACGGAAGGATATTTTGATTTGTAGGCCCAGAAAAGATAACCTATCCCTACAATTACGAAAAAAATTATTACTGCAGTTGATATATTGCTCACCAAATAAGAATATCCCAAATCCGCACCTTGATATTTAAATGTAGATAATCCAGGAGTATTTGCAGATTCAACCTTACTTAAGACTTGGCCGAGGAGTATCACAGAAGTAAATATCCAGTACACAGAAAAAGTAACAATAATAAAGATAAGAATTTTAGTTTTTACCACAAAATAGTCATTTACCAATAATTCTAAAATAATAAATAAAATTAACAGGACCACAATTTGAAGGATTGATACTTGATGCACAAGGATGAGGTAGAGAGAAAACAGTATGGTTAATGCAAAATATGATCGCCATTTCGTTGTCTGAATTTGTGTATGAACCAATAATAAAAAAAAGACGAACCCGATAAAAGCCATAGTACGAGTTATTACATACGTGGAATAGGAAATCACTACCGGCGTCATTGAAAAGAATAAACAAATGAGCAAAGAAGTTTGATTGTTTTTAGTTATTTGATTGAAAAGCAGATATACTGCCCACAACACCACGATAAAGGACAAAGATGTGAGAATAATAAATGAAAATTTTTCATCAGTCCCAAAGAGATTCATTCCTTCAGCGATGAAAATATGATAAAGCGGGAACCAGGCATAGGTATAATCATAGTCTGCAGGAATAAGATGACCTGATAAAAATACTATTTTTGAAAGATACAAATGGGGGATAATATCAGTCATTCCAAAATAGAGTGGATATTTCAATTGCAATCCAAAAATAATGTTTCCCATCACACAGCTGATTTCAAACAGTAGTATCGAAGGCTTTAAATTGTCAGTAAAAATCTGTAAGAAAACCAAGCAGAAAAGTCCGGTAATGAACAGAAAATAATACCAAGGTCTGTATGAAGAAAAATAAAGAGCAAGTATTGATAACGCAAAAAGTGAAACAAAGAGAATCTGGAAAAATATCCTGTTTGCCTGCACCAGGATAAGTGTTTCAGGAACCTTCCTGCCTTTCTTATATAATATCAATAATAAGATCACGATTAGTATTGCCGGAATAATGTAAATAATACCCCGGATCGCAAAATCCGGCCTTTTAAGCACAACTGTTAATGCAAGGCCGGCGATTATTCCAAAGATCATCAGATAATGGAATTGTGTAGCAAAAGCTGTTAATAATGTAGAGCGGAAATCTGATATTATCTTGTTTATATCCATATATCCTTCCATCGGATTATTTAATCATAATTAAAACGGAATTGTTACCTGGAAACATTATCCAAACTATGTACACTATTTGAGCATGCCTGTAATTTATCCTATCATGAATGGCTTTTGCTCCTCAAGGTTCGTATCAATATATAATTTAAACCGGTATACCGTATAAATTAGTGAGTTACTCATGAGTAGAGAATCTGACTACCCAGAAAAAATCATAATCAGACTTAAAACTTATGTTAATTCACTACGCATAAAATTGGTTTCCCGATTTTTAAAGGATCCTCTGCTCAAGGGAATACTAATACTTGGTAGTGGTACTGCGATTTCACAGATTCTCGGAATAATTTTTGTCCCGGTAATAACCAGAATCTATTCTCCGGCAATTTATGGGACCGGAGCGATTTTTACTTCATTACTTCAAATATTACTCGTCGTGGCCACGATGAGATATGAAACTTCCATACTCATAGCAGAATCGGATGATGATGCCGAATATCTTCTTATCTTATCTTTGTTGATTTTAAGTATATTAACTATCATTCTTTTTGTGATTCTGGTCCTTTGGGGTAACTATCTTGCCCGAATATTTCAATTTGAATTCCTTGCGCCGAATTACTGGTTATTAAGCGTTGGTCTTTTAGGTGGGTCATTATACCTGACATTAAAGAGCTGGGCTCTACGTCCGAAAGAGTACGTCCTGATCACCCAGACCGGAATTATCCAAAGTATCACTGGTTCCGTCAGTAAGATTATTCTCGGTATTCTCTCTTTTGGATCGTTCGGTCTGATTATCGGCGACATCATTGGAAGAACGATGGGTTTTGGCTCCCTGGGGAAAAAAATTTTACCTAAAATATGGCATACGATCCATGATCTTGATGTTCATAAATTGAGATCTCTTGCATACAAGTACTGGAAATTTCCAATATTTTCTTTGCCAGCCTCCTTAATAAATGGTATAGCGCTCCAAGTCCCAACCCTGTTTTTAGCCTTTATGTTTAATTATCAAATTGTAGGATTGTACGCGTTGAGCTATTCTATCTCAAGTTTACCTATTTCATTTATATCAACTTCAATAGATCAGGCATTTACTGCTGAGAGTTCTGACCTATTCCGTCAGAAATCTAATGAAATACTAACACTCTACATTGACACCACGAAAAAATTATTTATGTTTAGTGCGCCGTTAGTTTTTATTGGTGCAATTATCTCTCCCGTTCTATTTCCCATTATCTTCGGGAGAGCCTGGAAAGATGCAGGTCTATTCGTTTTTCCTTTGAGCATCTTTTTAATTGCCCAATTCGTCGTTTCTTCAACAGATCGTCTTGATTTCTACGGATTTAACCACTGGGAATTAGTCTGGAATATCTGCCGGACACTCTTGGTACTAGGTGGATTTTGCGTTGCATACCTGCTCAAATTATCACCTGTAATAACTATCCTGATATTTTCATCGATAATGACAGTAATGTATGTAATCTGTTATATTCTCAATATTAAAGCGATTAAATTGTGTTTAAAAATATGATTAACCCTTGAAATCAAAAAAAAATTTATTTTTTCCAGCGGATGATCAAAATCTTTTTAAGACCATATTTTTTTAAGAACTATATTTTAATGAGGTTGGGACGCTATTTTAAAAGGTGGTGATCCACGGATCTCATAATTGTTTGCAGTGGCAGCCCTAAATGTTCTTTGTCAATCGAATGTAATTTTGCGCGATTGAGGGTGGATCCCGCCAGAATATTCATATTATGCAATCCAATTGCTGAATTGGCCTATTAATCCCCGATAGTATGTTTCCACCACGTAAAGATCTGCTCCCCGCTCGTCATCCAGGCATTCTTTTCCGCGCAATATTTTAGAATTTTCTCATAGAATTTCCTTTGTTTACCAATACAAGAATAATTATGCCATAAAAATGTGATAACGCCATGGCATTCTGAGACAACATGTATTAATCGTTGAGTGATATCCCACGCTTTGTCAGAATCCAGTCTCATATAGTGATCGAATAAAGAATCATCCATAATAATTAGGGGAATCTCAACAATATCAATAATTTCTCCATTCTGCAAATTATAAGGTTTGAAGGGATGACACATCCCATTCCGGAACCCGATGCAATCAGCGTACCCGATAGTAGTATCATAAAGAAATCCTGCCTCGTGTAAATATCTCCATGTTTCCGGTACGTTAAACCTTAGATAATGATTCCGGTAACCAATTATTTTTTTATTGAGGATTTTTTCCATCCGTTTCTTTTTTAACTTCAAATCTTCCGGACGGGAATATGAGATAAACCCCCCATGGAGGCCGATTTCAGAGCCTCTATCGACAATATCCCCTAGCGCTGATTCACAATCTTCGATCGGGTAAGCATAATCCTGCTCTTCTGAATTCTCAGCCATGAAATAAAAACTGCTTCTTGCACCATACTGTTCTTCGAGTTTAATGATACTATCAAAATTCCACAAGGGCAGTTTTTTTGAACGCATCTGTGAAATGGAACGCATAAACTCTGATATTGATCCTTGTTTGAGATATTTCATCGAAGATATTACTTTTGGTAGAAAGAAAGTATAGACATCGTCAATGTCATGTGTCAGGCAGACTGCAAATTGCCTGTCTTCTGGATATTCTGCGTGAAGTCCGTGGTCGATCAAGTATTTCGAAACGCCAGGTTCGAAGATATTCCGGTTTGAACTCGCGTAGTAGGGGAATCGACCATATTGATCGCGTAAAGGAGAATTATATTCTTCTTTTAGGGTGAAAATATCCCATACCTTTGGATCTTTTTGCAATAGTTCATGCATATTCATTGACGGGAACTCTTTTCTGTTCATTGAAGGAATTCCTTTATTTTTAGAGATTGCTTACTTCTAAAAATCAGAACATATTTCTGAGATTTTGATTAAATATTTCATATTCATGATTTGATTGAACATAAAAAGTAATAGAATTATCCCCGTTATCAGACCAGTTGATCATCTCATGGGTTTGGTGATCCGTTATAACGAGATCCCTCTCGGCTGAAATATTTACATTTACCAGTCCCCTTTCTCCATTAGTTTTTACCCTGAATCTTAATGTATGATTTTTTATCGATATATCTGTTATAAGCATGTCATTGGTATTGGCATTAATACGCCACCACTCATGGAAGGGAACTATAGATACGCCATTGGCATGATAATTATCAATCCATGTTTTAAATTTCGAATAACTGATGGAATATCGTATAGCCGGGTCCATATCTGTTTGATGTGTGAATACAGGATATATCATCCCTGCTTTTGATGCTGAATTCCACCATTCCCAATTCGCATCCTCCAAACCTCCAACTTTTCGTTCAGAACGAACGCCAGTGTCCCCATTTCTCCAGATCATTTTATATTTATCATAAATGTAATTTGCAAAATATACATTGTCCCCGTTTCTCAGTGAACACCATGATTTTGGGGGCGTATTTAATTGTGAGAAAATTGAGTCATATTCTTCTGAAATTAACTTATAAGATTCACCAGAGGATAATTTTATAAGGGATTTACTGTAATGAATTCCCGCTTCCCAGGATTCATTCTGAATTAATGATTTGAGAAATGTGGTATAATCTCTATCTTTGATGTATAATACATCAAACCAAATGGTACCCCTGTAACCAAATTTTTTCATATATAAAAGACCGTTATGTATGGTAGTGAAGCCATGCGGGCCATCAAATCCAAATGGCAGACATTTTTTGTCTCCAATCGGAGTAATCAGTTTTCTCGGTGCAGACTGAGATATTGAATACAACAGGACTGTTGAAGTGCCTTGATTTGGTAATACAATATTTGAAATTTTGATATAACCGCTTGAGAATGAAGGATACTTCAATTGCGATCTGCTTATATGATAAAATGGGGTGATAATTGGATTTTGATCATTGCCGGAAATTAAATTGGTTTTGGCAATTCCATCAAAAAGAATTTTTAAAGAGATTTTTCCCTCTTTTGCTGGAATAATTATTCGTTTACATTTGAATTTTTCTGACGTATCTCTAAAATAACTATCAATATAATATTCTCCAGAGTTTTCTCTCTCAATAATAATTTTTCCACCCGGTGTCTGAATAATGACGAATCCCTTTTCGGTAGGTTTTTCCAGTTCAATTGTATATTCACATTTTGTCATGGGGACAAATCCCCCGATAAATAATGCTTCTGTCTTTGGATTATCACTTAAAAAAAAAGTTTTAACGATTTTTTTAATTACATCAAATTCTAAAAAATTAAATAAAGAAAACACCTGTATATTGCGTAACCAGGGAAAAAAATTTATGCATTTGGTAGTGAAAATAATACACTTTTCTTTTTCATGGCCTATTATAGATTTTTGGTCTCCAGAAAAAAAACGATAGATCCTTCCAAGGAAACGAGCTGAAACGGAACCTAAAAAAAAGTTCTGTGGTACTTGATTGATCTCTGCATAATTTTGATGGAATAATATAATCTTCCCTTGATCGGGATTTTCCTGTAAAATATTGCTCTCCTCTAAGGAAAATGTCTTCATCCTATGATCAATGTTATTAAAAATATATAAAATATAATCGTTAAAAATATCTGATACATGAGATTTAGGCTATTTCATGGGCTGATGTCTGCTATTTCAAGAATTTTTTCGAATGTTAGGAAGAGTAGATCCCAATGTAGTAGTCAGCTGAAGGTGACAAGATAATTTAAATAAAAAAATCTCCATTCCAGGATCATGATTTCTAAAAGGTGGGAAAACAAGAAAAGGAATATACCGGAGCCTAGTTGACGGTATTTTCAATGTTGAACGCACCATTTTTTACCTTCAGGAATTACGCTCATGAAGGCCCTCAAATTTAATCTTAATGATCCTGCAATCCAAATTAATTTTAATTATACAACCATGTTCCACGGAGCAAATCAAGAATCCTGAGGAATTGCAGAATTTTTTTGGCAATAAATCTTTTTAGATTCGGATAAAGTCTCTCATGAGAAAAGATCAATAAAGTTAATATGAAAGAGGATTGATGCTATTTTACGACACGAGATTTAAGATATCGGATTCTCATTATTGGTCTTGTTATATGCCTGATTCTGACGATAGGATTAGTCTATTACTTGGAAGTAAACCCCCCTGGATGCCCAACGACAAGCTCACTACCAATTTTACAGTCCGGTGAAACATTTGGAGCGATACCAAACCCTACGGGCAATCCTATCGGTGGCGGGCCAGGATATAACCGGATAATCTCCCAGACCGATCCCAGCGTAAAATATGTTGTATCTACCAAGGATGAACTTTTCACCGCGTTGAAAAGTGCAAAGTCAGGGGAAGTAATATTTGTAAAAGGCGACGCGAATATTGACCTGACAGGAACATATGGCACGGTAATTCCCGCTGGTGTGACTCTTGCAAGCGACCGGGGATCAAACGGTGCGCCGGGCGGACTTATTTTCCGGCACCGCACAAATCCTCCCTCGTTGGAGAAAGAACTATACAAAATGTCTACATTGATGATAGGGGGAGATAACGTAAGAATAACCGGTTTACGTATTGAGGGTAACGATACGATCCAGGACGAACTCTTTGAGGACGTTGGCCTTGAAGTACAGGGTGCGATCGAAGCAGATGAACGTAATGGTCTG